>Ga0255102_1000016_pt1 | contig 55356 bp, 46 predicted proteins | sample Law_Cont_RepA_0h_FD_188448 | JGI IMG/M metagenome (GOLD analysis project Ga0255102, IMG submission 188448) | Freshwater microbial communities from St. Lawrence River, New York, United States - Law_Cont_RepA_0h | ecosystem: Environmental > Aquatic > Freshwater > River | place: USA: New York... | reverse complement strand
TGGTATCTATATTTGCAATGTTGATGTAATCATCTGCAAATCCGTAATTAAAAGTGCCTTGTATCCAAATATCTTTTTGCCCTATCCACTTTGATTGTCTATTATCGGTGTAGTTAAATAATCCACCTCTATTTGATTTATCACCAATGCGGGGTACAGAACCTTTGTCTAAAACTTTTCCAATTTTTATGGCGCCATTGTTTGGATAATGTGCTAGTAGTAATGGATCTTGGTTGTAATAAAGTTCTAGTGGCGCAGGAATTACGGGCTGTCCGTGTCCATAACTTTGGTGTGTGCCAAAATTGGTAATACCTAATTTAGTAAGAGAAACCTCAACAATATTTTCTGCTGCATTTTTTTCTAGCCTTGCTAGTATACTGGGGTTGGTTACTTTTTTAAATAAGCGGCCATTGATATTTTTTCCACCAGATAGTGTTACTTTATTTTTTGCAAAAGCCTGCCATCTAACATTGACCTTAACATTGCCCGCATCCTGCTCGTTAAAAGAAAGCGTTGATGTTAATTCATAAGTACCGGGCATCACCGTAACAACAATTTCTCCTGTATAGCCTGGGTTGGCTTTTTTAAAATCTCTTACGAGGGCCTGTGCTTTTTGTAGGGTAGCTACCGGTTTTTGAGCAGTCCCTAAATTACTATTGTGGCCTGTTTTAGAAACATAAAACTGCTGAGCACCAAGCTGGTTAATTATAAGTAGAAAAATGATGGTTTTAAGGAGCTGTTTCATGTGTGTATCTTATGTGTTTGGAAGGGCCTAATTCTCTACTATTTCTTTTATATTGAGTAAAATTATTTGTTATGAACGCTACGCCAGAATCAGTAAAAGCAGCACTTGATGCAAACTATAGCGTAACACCCGCGCAGGTCAAGTACTTTAGCGAAAATGGTTTTATAAAAATTAAAAACATTTTTGAGCCAACTGTTATTGACTATATGAATATAGTAATTTCTAAAGAGGTAGACCGTTTAAATAACCAACAAATACCCCTCGAAGAACGTGATACCTATGGAAAGGCTTTTTTGCAAATCATGAATTTGTGGACGCATACAAGCGCAGTAAAAGATATTGTTTTTAGTAAAAAAATTGCACAAATTGCTACTGGGTTAATGCAAACAGCAGGCGTTCGTTTATACCACGACCAGGCACTTTTTAAAGAACCTAAGGGTGGACATACCCCTTGGCACGCGGATCAATATTACTGGCCACTCGCTACAGAAAATACCGTTACCGCCTGGATACCATTACAAGCAACACCTTTAAACTATGGCCCACTCGAGTTTAGTGCGGGTAGTAACAAATTAACGGCTGGCAGGGACAAACAAATTAGTGACGAAAGCCAAGCTTTTTTAGAAGCCGAATTAAAACGGAATGCATTTAACCATGTGGTGGAACCTTTTGATGTAGGTGAAATAAGTTTTCATAGAGGATGGTTGTATCACCGCGCGGGTCCTAATGTGTCTGGTAATATGCGTAAAGTAATGACCATGATATACATGGATAAAGACACCGTATTAAAAACGCCCGAAAACCACAACCAGCAGGCCGATTGGGATACCTGGTGTCCAGGCGCTACTGTTGGTGAAATTGTAAACACCCCATTAAATCCAGTTTTGTATGAAGCAGTGTAAGTTTTTATTTTCTCTTTTGCTACTCATAGCTGTTGGTACAGTAGCGCAGTTGCCAATTATTCCGTACCCTAATAAAGTTGAAACTGGAAAGGGATTTTTTAAACTTACAAAGCCAGCGGCAGCTACTGCCAAATTAATTGTAGATCCGCAAACTACTGTTGTAGCATCTATGGAGGGTTATCATTTGTCTGTTACGCCAACTGCTATAACTATTACAGCAAAAACAAAAGTGGGCGCTTTTTATGGCATGCAAACATTATTACAATTAGAAGCGCAATCTAAAAATATTCCAGTACTTGAAATTGATGATGCACCAGCTTTTGGTTATAGAGGCCTCATGTTAGACGTGGGTAGACATTTTATGCCAGTGTCTTTTATCAAGCAATTAATAGATGTGATGGCCATGCAAAAAATGAACAATTTGCACCTTCATTTAACCGAAGACCAAGGATGGCGTATTGAAATAAAAAAATATCCAAAATTAACGCGTATAGGATCGGTGCGTGGTGGTACTTTAATAGGCAAGTATCCTGGTAAAGGCAATACCAACGCCGCCTACGGCGGCTTTTATACCCAGGCGCAATTAAAAGATCTGGTTACTTATGCAGCTGCTAAACACATCAATATAATTCCTGAAATTGAAATGCCTGGTCACGCAAGTGCTGCCATTGCTGCATATCCTGAGTTAAGTTGTTTTCCAAATGAACCCACGCAGCTCACCAAAAATATGTATGCTGCTGCTACCGAAAATAAAATAAAAAAGGAGGGTGGTAAAATAGTGCAAGAAAGCTGGGGGGTATTTGATGATGTGTTTGCACCAAGCGAGTACACATTCAATTTTATTGAAAACGTGCTAGATGAAGTGATGGATATATTTCCTTCAAGTTATATTCATATTGGAGGCGACGAATGTCCAAAAACAGCATGGAAGCGGTCTAGTTTTTGTCAGGCACTCATGAAAGAAAAAGGTATCGCTGATGAGCATGCATTACAGAGCTATTTTATTCAGCGCGTAGAAAAATATGTAAATAGTAAGGGGCGTAAAATAATAGGATGGGATGAAATTTTAGAAGGCGGCCTTGCGCCCAATGCAACCGTTATGAGTTGGCAAGGAGAAGAAGGTGGCATCACAGCAGCCAAGCAGCACCACGATGTAATCATGACCCCGCAGGGTACTTGCTACTTAAATTTTTATCAATCGTCAGATCCTCGCGACTCAATTGCTTTTGGCGGTTTCTTGCCCCTAGAAGCCGTATACAATTACAATCCAATTCCTGCGGCACTTACCCCACAAGAAGCGACTTATATAAAAGGAGTACAGGGTAATTTATGGACGGAGTATATTGCCAACAAAGACTTAGCCTCTTTTATGTTGTATCCACGTGCGATGGCCATTGCCGAAAACGGATGGACTAAAACAAAAACTGGGTTCGATCATTTTACAAACCGCGTAACCATGTGGCAACCTTTATTAAAACAAAAAGGGCTTCATTTTTCGGACCATTTATACAATGTGCAAATTACCAGTAAACCAATTGCTGGTGGCATCAACGTTTCTATAAGTGGCGTAGGTGCAGCGCATAAAATTGTCTATAATACAAATGGCAAACTACCTAGCGTGCAAGATCAAAACTACACAGGCCCTATCACGATTACGGGTGATGCCAATTTGCAAGCGGGTGTTGTTGTCAATAATAAAATTACAGATGTAGCGTCTGCTTCATTTTCTATTAATAAAGCAACGGGTGCAAATCTTACCCAGTTAACCAACGCACCTAAAGCACCCTATAATAAAAGTGGTAACAATGGTTTTATTAATGGTATTGTAGCAAATGAGAGTAGGTTTAGTGATGGTGAATGGTTGGCCTGGGAAGGAAAAGATATAGATGCAACACTTTCTTTTGCTATGCCTACTACTATTTCAAAAATTAGTACTCGTTTTTATAATAGCAGGGGAAGTTGGATTCATTTGCCAACAAGTGCAGAAGTGTTAGGATCACAAGATGGAAAAACATTTACCCGTTTAGGCATGCTACAAAATTTAGATACTAGTAAAGAAGGTGCGGTAAATGTTTTATTTGAAATAAAGTCTACTACCGTTCAATATTTAAAGTTGGTAGCTCATCCTGTAACGACTATCCCTGCTGGGTTTGCGGGCGCAGGCAATCCTTCTTGGTTATTTATGGATGAACTCATTGTAAAATAAAAGATGATGGTAAAAGTGATAGATACCCACATGCACAGTTGGGACTTGCAAAAAGTAAGGTATAGTTGGCTCGATGGTGATACATCTATACTGGCGCAAAATTATTATCCTTCAGGTATTGAAGATCAGTTGCAAGCAGCTAATGTAAGTGCAGCCGTAATGGTGCAAGCTGCAAATAATTTAGAAGACACTGCTTTTATGTTTGAATGTGCGGAGCAGTACCCTTGGATTATTGGGGTAGTAGGTTGGGTAGATTTGTTAAATCCTGAAACGGCCAAAAAGCAATTAGAAGCGCATCTACAAAATAAATATTTTAAAGGCATCAGGCACCTCATACATGACGAGCCAGATCATAACTGGTTACTACAACCTACAGTAATAGAAAGTTTAGAAATTTTGGCAGATCATGGTGTTCCTTTTGATGTAGTAGGTGTAAAAATTGAACACATTAAAGCAGCTATACAAGTGGCAAAACAAATACCACATTTAAAAATGGTATTTGATCACTTAAATCATCCACCCATTGCTAAGAGCGAACAGTTCGGTGCTTGGGGAGAAGCTATTGCTGAGGCTGCTGCTATGCCTAATTTTTATGCAAAAATTTCGGGACTTGGCACATGCTGTGCTCATTTTAATGATTGGTCTGCTAACTCCATTGAGCCTTATGTAGCCTATGTGTTAGAACATTTTAGCGTAAATAAATTAATGATAGGAGGCGACTGGCCTGTGTCATTACTGGCTGGAGATTATGTAACTACACATCATAAATACCAAGCAGTAATCAATAAATTAGTAGCACCAGAAAATCAAGAAAAAATTTACACCACTAATGCCGCCGCTTTTTATAAGCTGGGTTAGTTGTTTACTATTTCTACTTCAATTCTTCTGTTTCTAAAACGGTTGTTGTCGGAATCGTTGGGAGTGATTGGGTCGGTTTCGCCTTTACCAATGGTAGCAATACGGCTTGCAGCAATGCCTAGTTTTACAAGTGCTGCTTTAACTGCTTCTGCTCGTTTATTGGATAAAATTATATTGTAATTGTCTTCACCTAAATTATCGGTGTGGCCACTAATTATGATGCTAAGCGTACTATTTTTTGTTAGATAATTGGCCATCTGCTCTATTTCTAACGTATACTTAGGCATGATATCATATTTGTCTAACTCAAAATTTACATTTAGGGTAATGGTTTCTCTAACACCCTTAAATGTTTTTTCGCCGAATGCCCTTTGTTCACTCACAGTTCCCGCAGTGATGCTTAATTTTTCATAATCAAACATGCAAGGCATCATGTTTACCTCATAGTATCTATTCAATGAAAAAAGTTGGTTGTTAAACACTTCTTCAAATTCGGATCTATCATAGCACTGAAAATACATGCCATTTGTTTCGTTGGCAATAGCTCTTAAATTAACAGAGTCTGCACCACCACTATAGGCAATGGTAAATACCGGGATATTATGTACGAGTGCTTTTTCAACAATCGATTTGGTATTTTTATTTTTAGATGCGTTCTCGTATCCGTCAGTAAATAACAGTAATACTGGTTTGTACTTATTGTATTTGGCCATGGTATCAAGTGCGCGGTCCATGGCGTCATTGATAGCAGTTCCACCTCCAAATCCATCCATACCTCTTTTGCGGTATAGCATTTTTTGTATGGTAGCGCTGTCATATGCCGTTCCTTCGTATGAAATATCCGAATCAAATTTCCATAGGCTAACTAAGTTGCGCTTGCTCATTTTTTTTAAGCTAGCAGATAGTGCATCTTGTAATTCGGCGCAGCGTTCATCACCCATGGAGCCACTATGGTCTAGTATAATACCAATATGATAGATGCTGGTGTCTTTAACTTCTTTTAACGTGTATTTGGTAACGTAACAGGTATCGTTGTATTTATTGATAAACCTAAAAGCATTTGTCGAGTCGGCGGCATTAATTTTATGATAGCTACCTTTTAAATTAGTAGGGTAGCTCATTCTAAAATTAATTTCCTTTTTATTTTTGGTAAAGCCGTAGGTGTTAATGGTTAATTTTTCTGGCACATAGGTTTCACCAATTCTTCGTTTAATTACCGGTTTTTGTGTAATAAAAACGGGTTCGTACATAAAAGTGTAATTGGCGGGGACACGATCTATGCCGTCAAATGGTTCAAAGCCAGGCCTTGGCTTAAACGTTTTTTTATATAGTGGTTTAGGAGGAGCAGTTGTGATTTTTTTAGGCGGGGCCACTTCTGCAAAAAGTTCTCTAGATTCTCTACACGCTGTAATACCAATAAAACCAATGGCAACGATAAATGTTTGCAGGCGGATGGCAGAAAATTGAATACCCATATCGATAGGTTGATTGGTACGGTAAGTTAATTTATTCTGGGCAGTCTATAATGGTCTTAATTTTTTTAAGGCTCATGGGGTGTATACTTAGCATGAGATATCCGCCTCCCGAAACATTGTCCATATTACTTGAATTGGTGAGCCAGCTAAGTCTATGAAGGCCCACTGTGAGGGGTCCCAGTTTAATAGCGCCACCTAACATGATTTGTCCTTGTGTATTGTATTGAACTGGCATGTAAACACCAAAATGTAATGTTTCGTAGCGTGGTGTAACTGTAATTAAATTAAGGTCACGAACTCGACGCTTGGTAAGCCCTGCACTAGCGTGCATATTAACGGTAAGATCGGCGTTGATATAAAAATCATTCCCAATTGGCTTATCAATATTTATATTAAAGCGTGTAGGCTTAGCAATGGTAAATGTTTCAGGCATTGGGGTGGTAGAAGCAAATATAGTAGCGAGTGAATCTCTTAACTGATCGCTATTTTGAATGCCTGTGGTTTTGCGTGAAATTAATGGATCGTTCATATTTGGACGAACGCCATTAAATAAGCTACTTGTAACACTATTTTTATAAGACACGCCGCCAATGTCCATAATGGAAACACCTATTTTTAATGCATAGTTTAAAGCATGGTTGGTTTGGAAGCTATGCGCTTCTGTATTGTACAATAAGTACTCTGCCCCCATACTTAAGCCAAGGCTTGACTTGCCGTTTTTTACAAAATCGGTACCGGTATTGGCTGTGCCTGCAATAGTTTCATCATAATTAGAACTGTATCCAAATGAAGCGCCACCAGCAGTTAGCGTATATAAAGTGTCTATGCCATTGGTGCTTTCTAAATAACTTAATTTATTAACCGTCGCGTAAGCTGCTGAAATACTTTTATTGATTTGCAAAGTAACCCCTGCTGTTAAAGTACCTTTTTGATTTCTAAAAATTTCTTGTGAATAATTTAAATTGCCTTCAAGCCAACCGCTATGTGTTAAAAAAGCTTCCAAATAAGGCGTTTGCCTATTGAGCATAAAAAAATCATGCATACTTTTTATAGCATTTCTAGCAACAAGCGGTTCTGTTTTAATATGGTTAAACGTTCTCGCTCTAATGCCAACACTAAAAGCTTGTTTGTTATTTGGCTTGTATAAAAGGTTTAGTAAATTAACATCCACATTGCCATGAAAATATTTTGGAAACATACCTTCATGAACACCAATTGAATCGTTTTGAAGATAAAATATATTGCTATTGATATTTGCTTGTGCACTTAAAATGGTAGCCTCCCATTTAAAAGATTGATTCACACTCGAAGCAGGGTTGTTAAAAATGCTGGTACTGCCTGCAAACGCCGACCCGTAGGTTGGTTTGTAACTTTGAGCGTTTGCGCGCATAAAAAAAAGGCTTGTAGCAATACCGGCTACGATTAGAAAAAGGCACTTATTTTTTATTCGCTTGTTTATTTGCATGTATTTATTTTACGAGACCTGGGTACACTTTTAATGCCGCTTCTAGACAGTCCATAGACTTATTAATGTCTTCTAGGTTTAACACATAAGCAAGTCTTACCTCTTGTTTTCCTAAACCTGGTGTACCATAAAATCCTGTTGCAGGCGCTATCATCACCGTTTGATTTTCAAAAGCAAAATCCTCTAATAACCACTGACAAAATTTGTCGGCGTCATCAATAGGTAGTTTAGCCATGGCATAAAAAGCGCCGCCCGGATTGGGACAAAAAACGCCTTCCATCGCATTTAGTCTGGTAACAATAAGGTCTCTTCTTGATTTGTATTCGGCCTTGGTATCGTCAAAATAATTGGCTGGTAAATCAATGGCTGCTTCCCCAGCAATTTGAGCAAAGCTTGGCGGACTTAAACGGGCTTGTGCAAATTTCATGGTAGCATCTAATAGCGCTTGGTTTTTGGTAATAAATGCACCAATTCTTCCACCACAGGCACTGTATCTTTTACTGATCGTGTCCATGATAACCACATGCTCGTCAACGCCTGTTAAATGAAGCGCACTAATTTGAGTGCCTTCGTAACAAAACTCTCTGTAGGCTTCGTCGGAAAACAAATAGAGGTCGTGTTTTAAAATAATATTTTTTAACTGCTCCATTTCGGCAGCACTGTATAAATAACCAGTTGGATTGTTGGGGTTACAAATTACAATGGCTTTGGTGCGTGCTGTAATTTTTGCTTCGATGGCTTCGATTGGCGGAAGCGCAAATCCATTTTCTATGTGTGATGTGATAGGCACTACAGATACACCTGCTTCAACTGCAAACCCGTTGTAGTTGGCATAAAAAGGTTCCGGTATGATAACCTCGTCGCCAGCATCTAGGCATGCCATAAAGCCAAATAAAATGGCTTCGCTACCACCGGTTGTAATAATGATTTGTTTTTCATTGACATCAATGCCAACGCTTTTATAATAACCCACTAATTTTTTACGGTAACTTTCATTGCCTGCACTATGGCTATATTCTAGTACTTTAAAATCACTGTGTCTAACAGCATCCAAAACCATTTTAGGGGTTTCAATATCTGGCTGACCAATATTTAAATGGTACACTTTAGTTCCTCTTTTTTTTGCAGCTTCTGCAAAGGGAACTAGTTTTCTGATAGGTGAGGCCGGCATTTCTATGCCACGTTTGCTGATTTGTAACATGTTGCAAATATAAGTTTACAATTTGAGGCAGGGGCAAAAAAAACCAGCCTCCGAAGGAGGCTGGTGAGATCTTTTTATAAATCTTAACAATTATTTTTTTGGAGCAACTACTTCTCCACTGATAGTTAGGATAATGGGATCAGCAACGCCTACTAATTTAACAGTAACACGCTTTGTAAAAGCACCCATGCTAGCAGCATTGTAGGTTACTTTAACAGTGCTTGATTTACCTTTTAAAATAGGCTCTTTGGTTACTTCAGGGGTTGTGCAACCGCATTCTGCAGTACAATATTCAACAACCGCAGGTTTTGCACCTGTATTGGTAAAGTTAAAAACGTGTGTTACTGGGGTGCCTTGTGCTATTTTCCCAAAATTAAATGAGCCAGCTTCAAACTTAATGTCTTGTTGTGCAAAAACGCTAATTGATACAGTAATGGCCAATAAAGTAAGTGCTAAAATCTTTTTCATATAAGTGCTTTGTTTAAATTACCCTGTAAAAGTATCATATATAGTTCAAATTTCTAGCAAAATAGACTTAAAAAAAGGTGAAAAAGCCTAAAAAATAGAGTTGTTAAGGGTAGTTTGGATTTATCCCCAAAACTAAAAATACCCTGCTCTATTGCTTGCCGAATGTTATTTTTGCTCCATGAATGCAATCGCTTCGCCAGAGCCTCAAACCGATATGTTATCCTTTGAAGGATTTCGTAATACGGTGATCCAGGATTATAAGATCTCCCTCATTAGTAGAGAGGTTAGTTTACTGGGCAGAAGAGAGGTTTTAACCGGTAAAGCCAAATTTGGCATTTTTGGAGATGGTAAAGAAGTGGCACAGGTTGCACTTGCTAAATATTTTAAAAACGGAGATTTTAGATCTGGTTATTACAGAGATCAAACTTTTATGTTTGCTGCAGGTATTGCAAATGTTGAGCAGTATTTTTCTCAGTTATTTGCAGACCCTGATGGCAACAACGATATTTTTTGTGCGGGCAGACAAATGAGTTCTCATTTTGTTACACCAACCGTAGATAAAAATGGCAACTGGTTAGATCTGGTTCATCAAAAAAATACATCTGCAGATATGGCGCCTACAGCAGGCCAAATGCCGCGTGCATTGGGTTTAGCTTTTGCATCAAAATGTTTTAGAGAAGCGCAACAAAAAAATCAATCGGAGCATTTGCAATTAAGCAACCAGGGTAACGAAATTTGTTTTTGTACCATTGGTGATGCGAGTACTTCAGAAGGTCATTTTTGGGAATCCATCAATGCAGCAGCAGTTTTAGAAGTACCACTCGCGGTTTTTGTTTGGGATGATGGCTATGGTATTTCTGTTCCTAAAAATTTACAAACAACAAAGAGTTCAATTTCTGATGCACTTGCTGGAATGCAAAAATTAGCAGACACCAATGGCATCGAAATATACAAAGTGAAGGCCTGGGATTATGCCGGTATGTGTGAAGTGTTTGAAGAAGGGCTACAAAAAATTAGAGATACGCATACCCCTGCACTTTTTCATATCGAAGAGGTAACGCAACCACAGGGCCATTCTACAAGCGGTAGCCACGAGCGTTACAAATCTGCAGAGCGCTTAGAGTGGGAAAAAAACTGGGATTGTATTAAAAAAATGCGTGAGTGGATGTTAGAGTCTGGCCTCGCAACAATTACCGAATTAAATGGCGTAGAGGTTGAAGCAAAAGAATTTGTAAAAGAGGCTAAAGCAAATGCTTGGGAAAAATTTATTGGTCCTATTAAAAAGCAAGTAGAAGAAGCGGTTCAAATAAGTAACGGATTACAAGTAGTAAATCCGGCTGTACAACAAATTATTGCAGAACTATCAAGTAATAAAGAACCACTTCGTAGAGATATTTTAAAAGCACTTGCCAAAATAAGTGATGCTGCTGTTGGTGTTAAAGGTGTTGAAAAAGTAAAGGAGTATGCGACGCAATTAAAAAATGAAGCAGCTGGTCTATTCAATACCTATCTATACAATGAAGGTCCAAAATCGGCACTACGTGTAGCTGCAGTGCAAGCTACTTATGCTGCCGATGCGCCAACTGTGAATGCTTACGAAGTACTTAATAAATATTTTGATGCACTCTTTAGTAGCAATAGTAAAGTGTATGCTTTTGGAGAAGACGTTGGATTTATTGGAGATGTAAACCAAGGCTTTGCGGGTCTTCAAGAAAAGCATGGCGCTGACCGAATTTCTGATACCGGTATTAGAGAACTCACTATTATAGGACAGGCTATAGGTATGGCTATTAGAGGATTAAGGCCCATTGCAGAAATTCAATACCTCGACTATTTACTCTATGGATTACAACCTTTGAGTGATGATGTTGCTACCACGCATTATAGAACCAATGGTCAACAAAGTTGCCCTGTAATTATTAGAACAAGAGGTCACAGACTAGAAGGAATTTGGCATAGTGGATCACCTATGGGGATGATTGTAAATGCACTCCGCGGTATGTATGTTTGTGTGCCACGTGATATGGTGCAAGCGGTAGGTATGTATAATACACTTTTACAATCCAACGACCCGGCCATTGTTATTGAATGTTTAAATGGCTACCGTTTAAAAGAAAAGTTACCAAATAATTTATTAGAATTTACGGTATCATTAGGTATGCCAGAAATTATCCATGAAGGAACAGATATCACCATCGTTTCATATGGCTCTATGCTCCGAATTATTGAAGAAGCGGTTGTTCGATTAGCGGAAGAAGGAATTTCTGTAGAACTTATTGATGTGCAAACATTACTTCCATTTGATATCAACCATAGCATTGTAAAATCATTACAAAAAACCAACCGAATTTTATTTATAGATGAAGATGTTCCGGGTGGTGCAACTGCCTATATGTTTAATCATGTAATGGAAGAGCAAGGTGGTTACAAGTGGTTAGACGCAAGTCCTAAAACCCTTGCTGCAAAAGCACATAGGCCAGCATATGGTAGTGATGGTGATTACTTTAGTAAGCCCAACACCGAAGATGTAATTGAAGCAGTGAGAGCTGTAATGGCAGAATAATAAACGGCAAAGCCTATCCCATATTATGGAACACTTTGTTTACGTCTTCATCTTCTTCTAAACGGTCAATTAATTTACTAATTTCTTCTGCTTGCTCATCAGTTACGGGAATTGTTGTACCAGGGATCCATTCAAACTCAGCGCTAATTACGTTTAATTTTTTTGCCTCCAATTCTTTTTGCAGGTTACCAAAATCTGTAAATGCACATCTTAATACAATAATAGGATTGTCATTGTCGTCATTACTTTCTCCAAGCTCGTCGAGGCCATGATCGATAAGTTCTAATTCTAAATCATCCATCACAATGCCTTCTGGATTTAATTTAAAAACCCCCATTTTTTTAAATTGAAAACTTACGCTTCCACTATTACCCATGGTGCCACCGCCTTTATTAAAATGACTTTTAACATTGGCAACTGTTCTTACGTGGTTATCAGTAGCAGTTTCAACTAATATAGCTACACCGTGTGGTGCATATCCTTCGTATAAAATTTCTTCGTAGTTAGAAGTGTCTTTACCCATGGCACGCTTAATAGCCGCTTCAACACGGTCTTTAGGCATACCTACACTTCGTGCATTTTGGTAACATCTTCTTAAAGCAGGATTGTCGTCTGGATTGGGCCCACTTGATTTCACGGCAATTACAATTTCTTTACCGATGCGGGTAAACTGTTTTGCCATGCGATCAAAACGCTTGAACATGGTTGCTTTTCTAACTTCAAAAATCCTTCCCATAGTATTGTATTAATAGGTGCAAAAATACGGCAAAAAAAATAGTCCCGAAGGTCGGGACTATTTTTTTTAATATAAGTAATAGGTTAGTTTAACTTACTATGTTTACGGCTGTATACAAAGTATACAACTAGGCCTAAAATCATCCAGCCAAATGCTACTTTAAGCGTTTGTGCATCAAGTGCAAAAATCATTGCCAAACATATAACAGCACCTAAAATTGGCACAAGTGGCACAAGTGGTGTTTTAAATGGTCTTTCCATTTCTGGTGATTTTACACGTAGTATCCAAATGCCAGCACTTACAAGTACAAAGGCAAATAAGGTACCAAATGATGTTAAATCTCCAGCAACGCTTCCTGGTACAAAAGCAGCAAAAGCACCTACAAAAATAAATAAGATCCAGTTAGATTTATAGGGCGTACGGTATTTAGGATGTAAATCAGAGAATACTTTTGGAAGAAGGCCATCATTTGCCATTGAAAAGAATACACGTGATTGACCCATTAGCATCACTAAAATTACAGAGCTAAAGCCCGCTAAAATAGCAACAGTTACAGCTGTAGCCAACCAACCATAGCCTGTCATGTAATTTGAAATAGCATAAGCAACTGATGCTTCACGACCTTTTAAAGGATCAACAAAATCGGTCCATGGAGCAACGCCTGTTAATACGTGTCCAAATAAGATGTATAAAATTGTACACACCACAAGTGATCCTAAAATACCAATAGGCATATCTCTTTTAGGGTTCTTAGCTTCTTGTGCTGCAGTAGATACTGCGTCAAAACCAATGAAGGCAAAGAATACAATGGCAGCGCCACCTAGCACACCACCCCAGCCATGCTTAAATGCACCTGAATAATCTGCGACCACTTTTCCTGATGCATCCAAAAGAGGAGGCTGATTGGCAGGAATAAAATAGGGTGTATGGTTTTCTGGTCTAATAAACTGCCAGCCCAAAACAATAAATATAATTACAATCGCAACTTTAATAAATACAATAACTGCATTTACAATCGCAGACTCTTGTGTTCCTTTAATGAGTAATAAAGTAAGAAGCAATAGTATAACTAATGAAGGGGCATTCATGATACCATGGTGTAAGACGCCGGCGGTATCTGTGACACTTTCAAAGGGAGAATGGCTCCATTCGTAGGGTATGCTTCCTCCTAAAAGCTTGTTTAAATATTCACTCCAAGCAATAGAAACAGTAGCTGCACCTAATGCGTATTCCATAATTAACGCCCAACCAATAATCCATGCAACGGTTTCTCCCATGGTAACATAAGAGTATGCATAAGCACTACCTGAAATAGGAATCATGGCAGCAAATTCTGCGTAACATAAACCAGCAAAAGCACAACCGATGGCTGCAATAATAAATGATAATGTAACGGCTGGTCCGGCAGCTTGTCCTGCAGCAGCAGCTGTTCTCACAAATAAACCTGCTCCTATAATAGCACCAACGCCTAAAGCAACAAGGTTACCTGCACCTAGCGTGCGTTTAAGGCCCTTACCACCATCTTCTGCTTGTGCTAACATGGCAGATAAATCCTTTTTTCTAAATAAACTCATAATTTTTGGGTTTGATTTCTAATCAATTGATGTCGGAAAATAGTACTTTTTTCTCAAAATCACCCTCCTTTTTTGCAAAAATCACGATTGCGTCGCCTGCCATTTTTTAGTACTTAAGTCTTATATTGCAATACTTATATACCTTATGAAAAAATCTAATAAATTAACCCTCTACATTGTTATCGCAATGGTTGCTGGGGTCATTCTTGGTTATTTTGTGCATCAAAATAGTGAACCTGCATTTATTCAATCTTTCTCCAAAAATTTAAAGCTGCTCACCACCATATTTTTAAGGTTGGTCCAAATGATTATTGCACCGCTTGTATTTTCTACCCTTGTTGTAGGAATTGCCAAATTAGGAGATTTAAAAACGGTTGGAAGAGTTGGAGGCAAAGCACTATTGTGGTTTTTCACAGCCTCGCTTGTTAGTTTATTGATTGGACTTGTGCTCGTTAATGTATTTAAGCCAGGTGCTGGCATTGATTTAAGTAATGCCGATATGAGTGGTGCGCAAGACTTAGTGGGCAAAACACAAGAATTTAGTATTCAGAAGTTTATTGAACACGTATTTCCAAAAAGCGTTGTTGATGCTATGGCCAATAACGAAATTTTACAACTTGTAATTTTTAGTATCTTTTTTGGTGTGGCCACCGCTTCAATGGGAGAAAAAGCGGCTATTGTTGTTAAAGCTTTGGATGCTGTTGCGCACGTGATTTTAAAAATGGTAGGCTACGTCATGAATTTTGCACCTATTGGTGTGTTTGGTGCAATTGCTGCCGTGATTGCTACCAAAGGGCTTGACGTGTTTGTTTTTTATGGCAAATACCTTTTGTATTTCATTATGGGTATCGCCACTTTGTGGATTGTACTTTTATCGGTTGGATTTTTAATTTTAGGCAAGCGTTTGCCAGGACTTTTAAAAGCTATTTTCCCGCCACTGATTATTGCATTTAGTACCACAAGTAGCGAAGCGGTTTTTCCTAAACTAACTGAAGAGCTAGAAAAGTTTGGTTGCAAAGACAAAATTGTTTCTTTCATTTTACCACTTGGTTATTCATTTAATTTAGATGGAAGTATGATGTATATGACATTTGCCAGCCTTGCTATTGCGCAGGCTTATGGCATTCATATCGATATTGGCACACAACTTACCATGCTGATTGTGCTGATGCTTACGAGTAAAGGTATTGCAGGCGTTCCACGCGCATCACTTGTAGTGGTAACTGCTACTTGTGCGATGTTTAATATACCGCCCGAAGGCATTGCGCTTATTTTACCAATCGATCATTTTTGTGACATGTTTAGAACCGCTACCAATGTATTAGGTAATGCACTTGCTACAAGTGCCGTGAGTAAGTGGGAGGGTTCATTAGAAAATCCGACAGAAGTTACTGTTTAACTAAAAATTAAATTGTTGTCATGTTCTTAATAGATGCTTTTCATTGGAGTCAATTACTACAGCCTCAGTTTTATATTGAGCATGGTGGCTTGTGGCTCATATTACTCGTTGTATTTGCAGAAACTGGACTCTTTGCTGGCTTTTTTTTACCGGGCGATAGTTTGCTTTTTGTAGCAGGAATTTATAGCACCAACTTAGCTGCTGAACTTTGGTCGACAGGCAATGAGTTTACTGATTTATTTTTATTGATGGGCCTTATTGCAGCGGCAGGTATTGCAGGCAATGCAACTGGTTATTGGTTTGGTAAAAAAGTGGGTCCTGCCATGTTTAGTTGGAAGGAAAATTTATTATTTAAAAGGAAATATTTAATCCAAGCCCAGGAGTTTTACAATAAGCACGGTGGTGGCGCCATTATTGTAGCAAGGTTTATTCCGATCGTAAGAACTTTTGCGCCAATAGTTGCAGGTATTGTTGGGATGGATCGAAAAAAGTTTGTGAGCTTTAATGTTATTGGATCTATTGCATGGGTATTTAGCATGTTATTTGCCGGCCACTTTTTACAAAAATGGATTTTAAGTGAATTTGGTTTTGATTTAAAAAATCATCTAGAAATTATTGTGCTGGGCATTGTATTTTTTACAACGGCACCTGTAATTATTAAGCTATTTTTTGCAAAATCAAAGAAGGTGTAACTATGAATGCAACTGATAAAAAAATATCAATATTCTCTTTACCTGTTATTGTAGCAGCACTTGGTTACTTTGTTGACATCTACGACCTACTTCTATTTACGATTGTTAAAAAAACAAGTATGCTCGGTGTAGGTTCTACAGAAGCCACACTTTTAGTAGATAGTACACGTGTTATTAATTGGCAAATGACGGGCCTTTTATTAGGCGGTATTATTTGGGGTGTTCTAGCCGATAAAAAAGGAAGGTTAAGTGTACTTTTTGGATCTATCATTTTATATTCTACTGCAAATTTCGCAACAGGTTTTGTAACAAGTGTAGACCAATATGCATGGGCTCGTTTTATTGGTGGCCTTGGGCTAGCAGGTGAGCTTGGTGCGGGTATAACACTCGTAAGTGAACTGCTTCCTAAAAATAAAAGAGGCGTTGGCACGTCTCTTGTGGCGGGTATTGGACTCTTTGGTGCTGTGGCTGCATACTTTACGTATCAGTACACACAGGATTGGCGTTTATGTTACAAAATTGGCGGAGTACTTGGTATTTGCTTATTGTTACTTCGCGTTAAAGTAGCTGAGTCTGGCATGTTTGCTACAGCAAAAGCTTCGGAAGTTGTAAAAGGAAACTTTTTCATGCTCATTAATAATGGCAAGCGCTTTAAAAAATATTTTGTTGCTATTTTAATTGGCTTACCTACTTGGTATGTGATAGGAATATTACTCAATCAAAGTGATCGTTTTGGTAAAGCCATGTTTAATAGTACGACTATCGATTCTGGAAGAGCCATTATGTTTGGATATGTAGGTATTGCCGTTGGCGATATTTTAATTGGACTTGTCAGTCAATATTTTAAGAGTCGAAAAAAAGCACTCCTTTTATTTTATGGATTTACCCTTGTTGGTTTGATCTTTTATTTTAGCGGGTTTAATAATTCTGATAGCAGTATGTATTGGATTGCCTTATGGCTAGGCTTTAGTACTGGGTTTTGGGCCATATTTGTAACCATGGGAGCGGAGCAGTTTGGCACCAATTTGCGTGCTACGGCTGCTACGACTATTCCTAATATGGTGCGTGGAGCACTTCCTTTAATTAATATGCTGTTTTTAGATTTGTTTCAAAAATCATGGCAGTGGTCCATTGTATATAGCGGCATTGTAACTGGTATTATTGTTATGACTGTTGCTTTTACTGCTTATGCCTTTACCGAAGAAACATTCCACAAAGATTTAGATTATATGGAGTTGGACTAATATATAAATTCCCTCAATGAAATTTTTAGTAATCCGCTTTTCTTCTATTGGAGACATCGTTTTAACAACGGCTGCTATTCGTTGTTTAAAGCAGCAGGTGCCGGATGCTGAAATTCATTTTTTAACCAAAGAATGTTTTAAAGCGGTAACAATTCATAATCCGTACATATCTGCGTTTCATTATTTTACTGAAGATCTTAGTGCTACCATCAAAGAATTGCAACAACAAAATTTTGATTACGTTATTGATTTTCATAAAAACTTTAGAACCTGGCGCATTAAAACAGCATTAAAAGTGCCAGCATTAACCTATAAAAAATTAAGCCTACATAAGTTCTTTTTAACGAAGCTTGGTATTAAAAATAAAATTCCTTCACGTCATATTGTAGATAGGTGCATCGATACCTTATCGCCACTAGGTGTACAAAATGATGGCAAGGGGCTTGATTATTTTATTGCCCCGGAAGATCATATTAAAGCAGAGGATTTACCTACGTCGCATAGCGCCGGTTACGTTGTGGTTGTTATTGGCGCATCTTATGCAACCAAAAAACTGCCACTCCTAAAACTACAGCAGCTTTGTAAAAAAATCAATTTCCCCATTGTACTAGTAGGTGGTAAAGAGGACGCCAAAGAAGGGGATGCGGTGGCAGCCATTGACCCAATAAAAATTTACAATGCTTGCGGAAAATTTAGTTTAAACGAGTCTGCGAGTATTGTTCAAAAATCGAGGCTTGTCATTTCTCATGATACTGGACTGCAATACATAGCTTGTGCCTTTAATAAGCCCGTGCTGGCCATTTGGGGATCTACGTCTCCCATGCTACAGGTAGAGCCTTATTATGGAGAGGTGACGCTTGCCGCAATGGGTTTAAGTAAGCCGCCGTATCAAAATTTCATTGTACCGCATTTGTCTTGTCAACCCTGTTCCAATTACGGCACAAAAAAATGCCCCAAAGGGCATTTTAATTGTATGATGCTACAAGACACGACAGCTATTGCTGCAGCCTTAGACAAATATTTATAAAGTTTTTAGAACGTCGTTCATACTTCTAACAGCATCTGCGCTTTTGTTAAACGCAGCTTGCTCATCTGCAGAAAGTTCCATGTCAACAATTTTTTCCCAACCGTTCTTGCCAATAACAACAGGAACGCCAAGGCAAATATCTGATTGACCGTATTCACCATTCAGGCTAACGCAACAAGTAAATAATTTTTTCTCATCACGAACAATGCTTTCAACGAGTGCAGCGCCTGCAGCACCTGGTGCATACCATGCTGATGTACCTAATAATTTAGTTAAAGTAGCACCGCCCACCATCGTATCAGCTATAATTTTTTCTTGCTGCTCGCTCGATAAAAATTGAGTAACTGGAATACTATTCCAAGTAGCGTGCTTGATTAAAGGTATCATGGTTGTATCGCCATGACCGCCAACAACAAGTGCATTTAAATCGGCAGGGCTACAATCTAGTGCAGTACTTAATTGATATTTAAAACGAGCGCTATCAAGTGTGCCGCCCATTCCAATGATTCTATTTTTTGGTAAGCCCGTAGATTGGAGTGCCAAGTAAGTCATGGTATCCATTGGGTTACTAATTACAATAATAATTGCATTAGGAGAATGCTTTAAAATATTTTCGCAAACACCTTTTACGATACCAGCGTTGGTGCCAATTAATTCTTCGCGTGTCATACCTGGTTTACGTGGTAAGCCAGAAGTGATCACAACAACATCAGAGTTAGCTGTTTTGGTATAGTCGTTGGTGCTACCAGAAATTCTAGTATCAAAACCAAGCAATGCCGCTGTTTGCATCATGTCTTGCGCTTTACCTTCTGCAAAACCTTCTTTGATGTCTAATAAAACAAGTTCGCTTGCTAATTCTTTGCGCGCAATATTGTCTGCACAGGTTGCACCTACTGCTCCAGCGCCCACTACCGTAATTTTCATATAAAATGCATTAAAAGGTGAATGTTATTTTCAGGCGCAAAGGTACGTACGAAATACCATTATAATACCTTAATGAGTCCCAATTAATTTGAGTAATTCCGGGATTTCCACCCCCATTTCGTAAGCTTTAACAAATTGTTTGCGGTTGTCGTACACCGCTACAAATGGCGTATACTTTACTTGGTAATATGATGGAATACTGTACTGCTGATCTTGGCCGCAAACCACATTGGGTAGGGCATTAAATCCGTATTTTTCTGCAAAGTCTTTAAGTTCTGGTATACTTCTACTACCTGCCCAAACAAAAAAAACATGTTTAAGGCTGTCTATGTTTTTTACCATTTCTGTGGCCTCATGTTGGCAGTGTCCGCAGTCGGGACTAAAGTATATAATGAGGGTGTATTTAGAAGTTGGAATATTGTTTTGGGTGAAATTTTTTCCATCAATAAGTAGGAGGTTGAATGCCGGAATATTTTTATTGGTTAAATATGGCGCATCAGGTCTTACGGGGGTATTGTCTTGTGCGGTTGCATTTTTAAGCGTGCCCAATAATAGCATAGCTAAAAAAAGAATGGTGACTTTTTTCATTTGAGGGTGGGGGATTATTTTTTCGCTTGCTCATCTTCCAGCATACGCATTTGCTTGGCGTCTTGTAAAAAAGAAGAGGCAAATATAAATTTGTTAAGAAGTTCGTCTTTCGAATAGATAATATCTTGATTGGTGCCTTCCCACTGTTTTTTACCTTGGTGTAGATAAATGATGTGCTCACCAATTTCCATTACACTGTTCATGTCGTGTGATACAACAATGGTAGTGATGTTAAATTCGGATGTAATTTCTTGGATGAGTTTATCAATCACCATAGAGGTTTGCGGGTCGAGGCCTGAGTTAGGCTCGTCGCAAAAAAGATATTTTGGATTGAGTACAATGGCGCGTGCGATACCTACTCTTTTTTTCATCCCACCACTAATTTCGGAAGGGTATCTTTTATGTGCATCTACTAGATTAACACGTGCTAGTACTTCGTCTACTCTTTTTTTCTTTTCGGCTAGGGTCCATTTGGTAAACATATGAAGTGGGAACAAAACATTTTCTTCTACAGTCATAGAATCAAATAATGCAGTTCCTTGAAACAACATACCAATTTGTCTCCTTAATTCTTTGCGCTCATTGTTATCCATGAGCAGCATGTCTTTTCCATTAAATAGTATTTGTCCTATCTCTGGTTTAAAGAGCCCAACCATGCATTTTGTAAGTACGGTTTTACCGCTACCACTGGTTCCAATAATTAAATTGCATTTACCAGCAATCATAGAAGCACTGATGTCTTCTATAATGGTTCTTTCTCCAAAACTTTTGCTGATATTTTTTAATTCAATCATGGTTGGGTGGAGTTGAGCTTACAAAACTTCAATTTGATTTCGTGTAAGGTCTTCAAAGGTATCTCTTTGTCTGATCAGTTTGGCCTCGCCTTTTATGATCATCACCTCAGCAGGCTTGTATCTCGAATTAAAATTACTGGCCATTTCAAAGCCATAGGCACCAGCATTTTCAAAAACCAATAAATCACCTTCTCTTATTGTTGGAATTTGTCTGTCAGATGCAAATGTGTCAGTTTCGCAAATATTACCTACTATATCATAGGTTGCTAAAGGCCCATCAGGGTTTGATACATTTTTAATTTCGTGGTAGGCCTCGTATAACATAGGTCTAATGAGGTGGTTAAAACCACTATTAACGCCAGCAAAAGCGATACTCGGTGTTTGCTTGATTACATTAACTTCTGTAATAAAATATCCGGCCTTACTCACCATATATTTACCCGGCTCAAACCAGAGTTCAAAACTGCGTGCATAGGTGCTTTGTAGCTTTTCTTGAAACTTTTGAATCTCAGATGCAAGCTCATTAATATTGGTAGAAGGGTCACCTGCTTTGTAAGGCACTTTAAATCCACCGCCTAAATCTAAAAATTGTAAATGCGGAAATTTAGGAACCAAATCAAAAAATACATCTGTTACTTTCATAAAAACAGACACGTCTTTAATTTCGCTTCCGGTATGAATATGTAATCCTGCAATATTAATTTGATAGGTGTCAATAATGTTAAGTAACGCATCTAACTGTTCTAATGGCACACCAAACTTGCTCTTATCATGACCTGTAGAAATTTTTAAATTACCACCCGCCATAATATTTGGACGCAGTCTAATACCAACTGGGTAGCCACTACCATATTTTTTCCCAAACTTTTCTAAATTGGATAAGCTATCAATATTTACATGAATACCAAGTGAAACAGCAGTTTCAATTTCACTAAAATGAATACCGTTACTCGTATATAAAATATTTTTAGGTGCGTGCCCTGCTTTAATTGCAAGGTGCGCTTCATTAATAGAACTGCAATCAACGGCGCAGCCCATATTAAGCATCAGCTTTAAAATATTGATATTGGTGAGTGCTTTACTCGCATAAAAAAACTTGACCTGTTGCCCTGCAAAAGCAGTGGTTAAAGCACTGTATTGCGCCTCAATGTTGGCAGCATCGTACAAATAAAGTGGCGTACCAAAAGTATTGGCTGCTGCAATGAGTTGTTCGTTGGAAAGTGAATGTGACATAGGTCCACGAAGATAAGACTTCGAGGCATTTATTAGGCAGGATCCTTATCTGAATTCTCGTCGTCTTCGTTAGAATCTTCGTTGGCCTCTTCAAAATTATCAGACTCGCTAAAATTGCCATCATCTTCTGTGTCAAAAGCCTCATTTTCTAGCGCAGCCAAATCATCAATTGGATCTTCGTTAGAAGGGGTTTCAGTGGCAATTGCTACGTTTTGATCTGTAAAGTCTTCAGGATTTATAATCGTGCCCTCAATTAACTGTTCGGATAGTACTTCTCTAATTTTAGGAAGATCTTCTGGGCTGTTGATACCAAAATAATCCATGAATGTTTTAGAGGTAACATATAAAAGTGGTTTACCCGGCATGTTTTCACTGCGACCACTAATTAAAATGAGTTCTTTTTCTAATAACTTTTGAATGCTATAATCGGTGTTAACACCTCTAATAGATTCTATTTCGCCTTTTGTGATTGGTTGCTTGTAAGCAATGATAGCAAGGGTTTCTAATGCTGCGTTAGAAAGGCGCTTTAAAAACTTGTCGCCGTTAAGTTGTGCAATGGTTTGGTGAAAATCTTTTTTAGTCAAAAACTGCCAGCCACCGCCGCTCTCTTTTACTTCAAATGGATAAAATTCTGAATCATACTTTTCTTTAATTCCATTTACAGCAGCATCAACTTGATCGATACTAATGCGCTCTTCTAAAAAGCCAAAAGTGTTGTTGATTAATTCAACAATATCAGGTGATGTAAGTGGTTTTTCACTTGCAAAAATGAGAACTTCTATATGTGGTATGATTTCACTAATCTCCATAAACTAATATTAAGGATTATCCTTGAAGTGCAGCTGCGCCACTTACAATTTCTGTAAGTTCTGTGGTGATGGCCGCCTGACGCGCTCTGTTGTAGCTAATTTTAAGCGACTTTAAGAGTTCGTTGGCGTTTTCGCTCGCTTTGTCCATTGCGGTCATGCGCGCGCCATGCTCACTTGCGTTACAATCAAGCACTGCTTTAAATAATTGTGTGTTTAATATTTTTGGCATGAGCTCTGCTATCAATTCCTCTTTAGCTGGCTCAAAAATAAAGTCCGATTTTTTTGCAGCACCTGTGCTTTTTACTTTTGGAATCGGTAAAAAAGCTTCTGCTTTATATTCTTGAGAAGCTGCGTTTTTAAATTCAGAATAAATAACTTCTACCGCATCAAAAGTTTTGTCTTCAAATGCTTTCATTGCAGCCGCAGCAGCAGCTTGCACGTTTTCGAAACTGAGTTGTAAAAAGATATCTTTAAAAGTAGCATCGGTGGTGTAGCCTGCTTTGGTTAAACTCTCGTATCCTTTTTTTCCAATGTTCCAAATGGTAACATTGCCTTTATTGAATTGGCTGCTATATTTTTCGGCGATGGTGCTCTTCGCAAGTTTAATAAGATTGGCATTGTAACCACCACATAAACCTCTATCAGAAGTGATAACGATTAATAAAACGTTTTCTACCGTTCTGGTTTCTGCTAATTTGATAGATAAATCACCCTCTGTAGTGCTTACAATATTGCTCAGCATTTCTTGTAGCTTTTGCGCGTAAGGGCGCATTTGGGTAATGGCGTCTTGGGCACGGCGTAATTTAGCCGCACTCACCATTTTCATTGCCTTGGTAATTTGCTGCGTACTTTGTACACTTTTGATCCTATTTCTAACCTCTTTTAATTGACCTGCCATGGTATTAAATATTACTCGTTTTCGGGGGCAAAAGTAGCAGAAAGACGCTGAAATTCCATAAAGAAGTTTTCAAGAAAGAATGAACCGTCAATTTGGAACTAAAAACGGTAAGCGAGGCCCATGCCAGAAGGTGTAGGGCCAAGGGTCCAAACACCAAATTTTTGACCAAGCCTTTTGCCGTTTTTGCGGTGGGCTCCAAATTGTAAAAGGTCATAAACCAACAAAAAAGCACCTTGCAGCATAATACTCCCGCCATAGCCTTGTATTTTGGCGTTCTGGTTTTTGATCCCGCTATTACGCATTAGTAGGCCAATACCAAAGTATCCAACGTCTAATGCGCTGTTAATGAGTAGTATTTTTTGAATTTTTTGCTGTGCCTGTATTTCCGATGCCAGGGTATTGGTTTTTAATAGCTGTTTTTTGATGCCTAAAAAGCCTACAGCTGCAATCCCCACATTAACGGCGTTAAAATACGAGCTCATTTGATGAAAATAGTGCTCTGGGCCCACGGTGTTGGTAGCTGAAATACTCCCCTGTACCACATTTACAAGGCCCCAGGCACCAAGGGCGGTCATATAATTACGTGTTATATTGATTCGTTCCATGGCAACGGCCTCCGGCAGGGGAAGTCGGAGGCTATCATTTACAGCGGTTTGGGCCGAATCGGATGGGTTGTTTTGGCTAAATACGGGCCCGCTAACCAAAAAAATGGCTAAAAACACCCAAATCCCAATTGCCCCACATTTACTAGCTATAATCTTGTTCATAATCAGTTCTTTGTAACCCGTTTACAACCGCTCTAAAATCTTTACCTTTGGCGGCCTTACTATCGAGTGCCAAATTGACGCAAATATAATTGCCGCACTCTTTTTGTGTAGGTTATTTTTTATAAAACAGTTTATTTAACAATATGTTGAAATTTATAACCAAATTATTTGGAAGTAGTAAGAGCGAGAAAGATGTTCAGAAGATACTTCCAATTGTAGAAAAGGCCAATTCTTTTTTTGCGTCTTATGCTAGTTTAACCAACGACGAACTCCGTAGCAAAACAACTGAGTTTAAGCAAAGGATTCAAAATCATCTGACGGCTATTGATGCTCAAATTAAAGAGAAAAAAGAAATAGCGGATGCATTAAGTGACACCGAAATACACAAGCGTGATGCTATTTATAAAGAGGTCGATGCTTTAAATAAAGAGCGCGATCAAAAAATTGAAGAGGTACTTGCGGAAATTCAACCTGAAGCTTTTGCAGTGGTAAAAGAAACAGCGCGTAGGTTTTCTACCAATGAAGAATTGGTATCTACCGCTACTGAATTAGACAGGTCGTTTAGCGTTAAAAAAGATTATATTTCTATTAAAGGTGAACAGAGTGTTTATAAAAACACGTGGACTGCAGCTGGCGGAAAAGTTACCTGGAATATGGTGCACTATGACGTGCAGTTAATTGGTGGTAGTGTACTACACGAAGGTAAAATTGCTGAAATGTCTACGGGTGAAGGAAAGACCCTCGTATCAACGCTTCCAGCTTATTTAAATGCACTAGCAGGTGAAGGTGTGCACATTGTAACGGTGAATGATTACCTGGCAAAACGTGACAGCGAATGGAACGGCACTTTGTTTGAGTGGCTCGGACTTCGCGTAGATTGTATTGATAAGCACGACCCTAATAGTGAATCGCGCAGAAATGCTTATTTAGCAGATATTACTTACGGTACCAATAATGAATTTGGTTTTGATTACCTCCGCGATAACATGGTGCATACGCCACAGGAAATGGTGCAACGTAAACATCATTTTGCGATGGTGGATGAAGTGGATTCGGTATTAATTGATGATGCGCGTACGCCGCTCATTATTTCTGGTCCAGTAGGACATAATACCAACGAGCAACAATTTTTTGAATTAAAGCCGCGCATCGAAAAATTAGTAGATGCACAAAAGCGTGCGACCAATCAATTTTTAATTGAAGCCAAAAAGAAAATTGCAGAAGGCAACGATGACCCTAAAGATGGCGGTCTTGCTTTATTTAGAGCACATAGAGGACTTCCTAAAAACAATGCCCTTATTAAATATTTAAGTGAGCCAGGTATTCGTGTGAAACTCCAAAAAGCAGAAAACTATTACCTCGCAGATCAGTCTCGTGAAATGCCGATTGCCGACGAAGAACTATATTTCTATATTGATGAAAAAAGCAACTCAGTAGAGCTTACCGATAAAGGGATTCAGCTCATTACAAAAGCTGGTGAAGACCAACAGTTTTTTGTGTTACCTGATATTAGTTTGTCGCTTGCATCAATAGACAAATCTGAGTCTTTGGTTGCCGAAGAAAAATTGCAACAAAAAGAATCGATCATCAATGATTATTCTGTAAAGGCCGATCGTATTCATACCGTTCAACAACTACTAAAAGCTTACACGCTATTTGATATAGACATTGAATATGTGGTGATGGATGGTTCTGTAAAAATTGTAGATGAGCAAACAGGTCGTATACTAGACGGTCGTAGGTATTCTGATGGTTTACACCAAGCTATTGAAGCCAAAGAAAATGTAAAAATTGAAGCGGCTACACAAACCTATGCAACTGTTACTTTACAAAACTATTTTAGAATGTACCACAAACTTTGTGGTATGACAGGTACAGCCGAAACAGAAGCGGCAGAACTTTGGGACATCTATAAATTAGATGTTGTTTCTGTTCCTACCAATGTAACGGCTATCAGAATTGATGAGCAGGATTTGGTATTTAAAACCAAGCGTGAAAAATTTGGTGCCGTTATTGATGAAATTGTAAAATTAAGAGAAGCAGGCAGACCCGTTCTAGTAGGTACCACAAGTGTTGAAGTGAGTGAATTACTAGGCCGTATGCTACGCCAAAAACAAATTCCTCATAATGTATTAAATGCCAAGCAGCACGCACGTGAAGCACAAATTGTTACCGAAGCAGGTTTGGCAGGTGCTGTTACCATTGCTACTAACATGGCAGGTAGAGGTACCGATATTAAATTAGGCGAAGGCGTAAAAGAAGCAGGAGGACTTGCTATTTTAGGTACCGAGCGTCACGAATCTCGTCGTGTAGACCGTCAGTTAAGAGGACGTGCTGGACGTCAAGGAGATCCTGGATCTTCTCAGTTTTTTGTATCCTTAGAAGATGATTTGATGCGCATGTTTGGTAGTGAGCGTATTGCTAAAGTGATGGACTTTGCTGGCTACAAAGAAGGTGAAGTGATTCAGCACAGCATGATTACAAAATCTATTGAACGTGCACAGAAAAAAGTAGAAGAAAACAACTTTGGTATTCGTAAGCGTTTATTAGAGTACGATGATGTGATGAACAAGCAGCGTACCGTAATTTATGCAAAACGTCATCATGCATTATTTGGTGAAAGATTAGCACTTGATTTAGATAATGCTTTTTATGGCGTTGCCGAAGGACTTGTGTATGGCTTTAGAGAGTTAGGCGATTATGAAGGCTTTAAATTAGCCGTTATTGTAAACTTTGGGTTAGATACTGCCATCACTGACACGCAATTAAATAAAGAAAATGCACCTGCTGTTGCCGAGTTATTATACCAAGAAGCCATTGTGCATTATAACCGCAGACGTACCGATATGATGGCTCAAGCGATGCCGGTGTTTAAGCGTATTCGTTTACAACAAGGTAACCACATCGAAAATGTGATTGTGCCATTTACGGATGGTAAAAAAGCGATGGAAGTGCTGGGTAATATGGATAAAACCCTTGCTACAAATGGAGCTGCGCTTATCAATGCACTTGAAAGAACCATTGCACTTGCACACATAGACAATGCTTGGAAAGAGCATTTGCGTGCGATGGATGATTTAAAGCAAAGTGTACAGACAGCTACTTACGAGCAAAAAGATCCACTCGTTATTTATAAAATGGAAGCCTTTGAGTTGTTCAAAAAAATGGACACCGAAGTCAATAAAGATATCATTGAATTTTTGTGTCATGCAACCATTCCTTTAACCGAAACAGATCAGGTACAAGAAGGACGTCAGCAAAAAACAGACATGAGTAAGATGAGCGTGACCAAGCGAGATGCTAGTGCTGCGCCTACCGAAAATGATTATTACGATCCTACACCAGAAAAGCAACAGCCAATTACGGTGGGTCCAAAAATTGGCAGAAACGATCCTTGTCCTTGCGGTAGTGGTAAAAAATACAAGGCATGTCATGGAAGAGACGCCGATTAATTTAATTTTTGATTGATGACATTAAACGCCTACATCGACCATACTATTTTAAAGCCTACAACACTTGTTGCAGACATTGAAAAATTATGTGCGGAGGCCGTAGAGTATGGTTTTGCTGCAGTATGTGTACCACCTAATTTTGTAAAAACTGCAAAGGCTTTAGTAGCAGGATCTGCTGTTAAAGTAGCCACTGTTATTGGTTTTCCATTTGGATATAGCGCCGTAGAATCTAAAATTGCTGAAATTATTTTAGCAGTAGTTGACGGTGCTGATGAGTTAGATGTTGTGGCAAATATTAGCGCTATAAAAAATGCCGATTGGGCATATCTTGCCAATGAGTTAGGCCATATTTTACCAATTGTTAGAAGCAAAGAAAAAGTAATCAAAGTAATTATTGAATCGGGTGTACTAACAAACGAGGAAATCATTAAGTGTTGTGAACTCTATGGAGTAGCAGGGATTGATTATTTAAAAACATCGACTGGCTACGCCGAAAAAGGAGCAACCATTGAGGCGGTTCAACTCTTTAAAAAGCATTTGCCTTCCAATGTTCAAATTAAAGCGTCCGGTGGTATTAGAGATTACGCATTTGCTAGCGCGCTTTTTGCTGCCGGAGCCACAAGACTGGGCTGTAGCGCAAGTATAGCGATTGTTACAGGTGCCCCAGCTACCGGAAACTATTAATGTTGTAACTTAGATAACACTACAATTTGTTTGTAATGAAAAAAAACATGGTTAGTTCTATCGCCTTTTTAGTTTCCGCATTATTTTTTGCGGAAGGTGTTAGTGCATCAGATACCATTGTTGTTGTTAAAGATCCTCGATTAGATATTTTATCACAAAAGCAAGCTTTAATCAATAAGCGTACTTCGGTGCTCACTAGTAATGGAAAAATAAAAGGGTTTAGAATTCAGATTACTAGTACAAGTAGTCGTGATCAAGCGTTTAATGCAAAAGCTGCTGTGCAATCAAAGTTTCCAGATCAAAAAGTGTATACCACCTATCAGGCACCTTTATTTAAAGTGCGTGTTGGTGACTTTTTAAAAAGAGAAGACGCCGAAAAGTATAGAAAATTAATGCTCACTATTTTTCCAACTGGCATGTATGTTGTTGAAGACGTAGTAGATGCAGTATTAGAAGATACCTATCAATAAAATGACAAATTATTTATGAGTCAATTACGAGAAAAAATTAAAGCATTGGCAAAAGAATTTGCGCCTGCACAAATTGCAGTTCGACATCATTTGCATGCAAACCCAGAATTGAGCTATCAAGAATTTGAAACGGCTAAGTATGTAAAAGCGCAATTAGCAGCTATGGGCATTGCTTCTGACGAAAAAGCAACAACCGGACTTGTAGCAGTCATTGAAGGTAAAAATCCTTCGTCCAGAATCATTGCGCTTCGTGCCGATATGGATGCACTTCCTATTCAAGAACAAAACGATGTGCCCTACAAGTCAATGGTACCAGGCGTTATGCACGCTTGCGGTCATGATGTGCACACGACTATATTGCTTGGTGCTGCAAAAATTTTATTGGCTACAAAAGATAGTTGGGAAGGTACTGTAAAATTATTTTTTCAACCCGGCGAAGAAAAAAATCCGGGGGGTGCTAGTTATATGATTAGAGATGGGGCACTTCAAAATCCAGCACCTGAGGCAATTGTTGCACTGCATGTTCATCCAGGACTTGATACTGGTAAATTAAGTTTTAGAAAAGGTAGAGTAATGGCAAGTGCCGATGAAATTTATATCACCATTAAAGGTTCAGGTGGTCATGCGGCTTCTCCACATTTGGCACCTGATACTATTTTAATTGCATCGCAAGTAATTATAAGTTTACAACAAATTATTTCGCGTAACCGAAATCCAGTTTCTCCATCTGTATTATCCATATGCTCTGTGCAAGGCGGTAATACCACCAATGTGATTCCTTCCGAAGTAAAACTCATGGGAACCTTTAGAGCCATGGATGAAACTTGGAGATATAAAGCACACGAGTTAATTACCAAAACTGCAAAAGGAGTTGCCGAGTCGATGGGAGCAGAAATTGACATTCTCATTGATGTGGGTTATCCAACAGTAGACAATGATCCTGCTTTTACAGAAACAGCTTGGAAATTAGCCGATGATTATATGGGGGCAGAAAATGTACTAGAAACAGAAATGCGAATGGGAGCCGAAGATTTTGGTTATTATAGCCAGGAAATTCCGGGTTGCTTTTTTAGGCTAGGGGTACGCAACGAGGGAGCTGGGATTGTTCATAATGTGCATACGCCTCATTTTGACATTGATGAAAATGCCATTGAAGTAGGAATGGGTATGATGGCATGGCTAGGCGCAACCGCTCATACATAAGGAATTACGTATTTTAGGCAAACAAGTGTTAGCCTTTAAGAATTAATGGTAAATTTGTAATTCGAACAAAACAATACAGATGGCAAAAAACAATGACCTCCGCAGAGAACAAGCCCTCGAATACCATGCAAGTGGTAGACCTGGTAAAATAGAGGTGGTGCCTACTAAAGAGGCCAAAACCCAACGAGATTTGTCGCTTGCATATAGCCCAGGGGTAGCAGAGCCTTGTAAAGAAATTCACGAAAATATTGAAGAAGTATATAAGTATACGGCCAAAGGAAATTTAGTAGCCGTAATTACAAACGGAACCGCTGTATTAGGGCTAGGTGATATTGGTCCAGAAGCGAGTAAGCCGGTGATGGAAGGGAAGGGCGTACTCTTCAAAATATTTGCTGACATTGACGTTTTTGATATTGAGATCAATGAAAAGGATCCTGAAAAGTTCGTTCAAATTGTAAAAGCATTGGAGCCCACATTTGGTGGCATCAATTTAGAAGATATTAAAGCGCCCGAATGTTTTTACATCGAGCAGCAGCTAAAAGAGCAAATGAAAATTCCGGTGATGCATGATGATCAGCATGGAACGGCTATCATTAGTGGAGCTGCACTTTTAAATGCATTGGAACTTCAAAAAAAGAAAATTGATCGTGTACGATTTGTAGTGAATGGGGCTGGTGCAGCTGCCATGGCATGTGTACAGTTGTATGTTGCACTTGGTGCGCGTTACGAAAACTTTATCATGTTTGATAAAGATGGCGTTTTGCATGAAGGCCGTACCGATTTAGATGCGACGCGTAAAAAGTTTGCAGTAAAAAAATCGGATTCCACACTTACAAAAGCAATGCGCGATGCCGATATTTTTTTAGGGCTTAGTATTGGTGGTGTTGTTACCCCCGACATGGTAAAATCAATGGCAAAAAACCCAATTGTATTTGCCATGGCCAATCCAGATCCGGAAATTTCTTACGAAGATGCAACAGCGGTTCGTAAAGATATTATTATGGCTACAGGCCGTACCGATTATCCAAACCAGGTTAATAATGTATTAGGGTTCCCTTATATTTTTAGAGGTGCACTTGATGTGCGTGCTACAAAAATTAATGAAGCCATGAAGCTGGCTGCTGTAAAAGCGCTAGCAGAGCTTGCTAAAACGGCAGTTCCTGATATTGTAAACTTGGCGTACAATCAATCTAGTATGAGTTTTGGTCCAGAATATATTATTCCAAAACCACTAGACCCTCGTTTACTTTCAACAGTAGCGCCTGCGGTTGCAAAAGCAGCGGTAGAATCTGGCGTAGCGCAAAAGCCCATTCAAAATTGGGATGCTTACACGCTTCAATTAAATAAGCGTTTAGGACTCGACAATCAATTGATACGTGTAATTGGTAACAAAGCAAGACGTGATCCAAAAAGATTGGTTTTTGCCGAAGCGGACAATCAAAAAGTATTAAAGGCAGCTAGCATTATTTATGATGATGGTATTGCATATCCTATTTTATTAGGTGATCCAGTAAAAATTAATGCCATTGCAGAAGAGTATAATATTGATTTAACAGATATTCCTATCATTGATTCACGTAGCGATGAACAAGAAGCGAAGCGTGAATTTTATGGCGAATTATTCTTTAAAAAGCGTCAGCGTAAAGGGTTTAATCATTACGAGAGCATCAAGATTATGAAAGACCGCAACCATTTTGGTTGTATGATGGTGGAAACCGGTGATGCCGATGCAATGCTATCAGGGCTTACTAAAAATTATGCCGAAGCCATTAGGCCAGCACTTCAAATTATAGGTACCGAAGAAGGTGTTAAAAAAATTGCTGGCATGTATTTATTATTAACCAAACGTGGCCCTATATTTTTAGCGGACACAACGGTTAATTTTAATCCAAATGCCGAAGAGTTAGCCGACATTGCTATGATGGTTGCTAAAGAAGTAAGAAACTTTAACATCACGCCACGCATAGCTATGTTAAGTTATAGCAACTTTGGTAGTTCAGATTCTGAAGAGGCAAAAATTGTTGCAGAAGCTACACGCATTTTAAAGCAGCGTAATCCTTCCTTAATTGTTGATGGTGAAATGCAGGCAAGTATGGCTTTCAACAAAGAAATACTAAAAGACAATTACGGTTTCAGTGATTTAGTGGATGAAGATGTGAACGTACTTATTTTCCCTAATTTAACTTCTGGTAACGTTGCCTACAACCTATTAAAAGAAATTGGTGGGGCAGATGCGATTGGTCCAATATTATTAGGACTTAAAAAGCCTGTACATGTATTACAATTAGGAAGTTCTGTAAGAAGTATTATAAATATGGCGCTTGTAGCTGTGGTAGATGCGCAATTAAAATCGCGTATTGACACAGATGATGCGGTGCAAAGAAGTAGCTGGTGGAAACGCCTCAAAAAGAAAAAGAAATAGTTTAATTTATTTAGCACTAGATGAATCTTATTACGCATTTCGGGAATTATTTGCTCATGTTAAAGGGTATGTTTACCAAGCCCGAAAACCTGCGCATGTATTGGAAGGAGTTTGTGCATCAAGCTGTTGAAATTGGCTTAGGATCTTTACCTATTGTCTTAATTATTTCTTTTTTTCTAGGCGCTGTTACAACCGTTCAAACAACGTATCAGTTGGTAAGTCCGCTCGTGCCGCTTTCTACCATTGCTCAAATTGTTAGAGATAGCTTATTACTTGAATTGTCGCCAACCGTTGTATGTGTAGTCCTTGCTGGTGTTGCTGGTAGCAAAATCGCAAGCGAACTAGGTAATATGCGTGTGAGTGAACAAATTGATGCACTCGAAATAATGGGTATCAATACCAAGAGCTATTTAATACTGCCTAAAATACTGGCTTCCATGCTTGTAATTCCTTGCCTCATTACATTATCTGTAGCACTTGGTATTTGGGGTGGCCGTTTGGCTGGGCATTATACGGGGCTTATATCTACAGATGTTTATGATTCCGGCCTTCGTCAAAATTTAAATACATTTTATATCAATTTTGCACTTTATAAGGCATACACATTTGCATTTATTATCAGTACCATTTCTGCGTATTATGGATACTATGTAAAAGGCGGCGCACTAGAAATTGGAAGAGCAAGTACCAGTGCGGTTGTTGTTAGTTGCATTTTAATTTTGATTTCCGACTATCTATTGGCATTACTTCTTTTAGGTTAAATTAATATTTATGACACCTAATTTTGCAGCGTTTCGCGCATTAATTATGCATCCAGTTAAATTCTGGTTGTACATGCTAGTAAAGCTTCCTATGGGTTTTTTGGCGGGGTTAAAGCTTACTGAGCTTGAACCAACCAAGGCATTGGTGCAGGTAAAGCATAAATGGCTTACACAAAATCCATTTGGGTCCATGTATTTTGCTGTCTTATCAATGGCCGCAGAGTTTAGTACTGGTATTTTATGTTTAGCCAATATTTACAAATCGGATCCAGCCATAAGTATGCTAGTTGTAAAAATGGAATCTCATTTTTATAAAAAAGCGGTGGGTGTTATTACATTTACTTGTTCTGATGGGGATGCTATTATTGATATTGTTAAAACAGCTAAGGAAACAGGAGAGGGCGTTACCATTGTTAGTAAATCAACTGGTGTAAATCAGAATGGCGAAGTTGTTGCCGAATTTTTCATTACTTGGAGCATTAAAGCAAAGGCTTCAAAAAGTTTCACAGCTAAATAATTTTCATGAAAATTTCCTTCCACGGAGCAGCGCAAACAGTTACAGGCTCAAAGCATTTAATTACACTTCAAAATGGCTTTAAAATTTTACTTGACTGTGGAATGTTTCAGGGGATGGGAAGGGATACGCAAGTAATGAATAGCACCCTAGGGTTTGAAGCAGCGGGGGTAGATATTTTAGTGTTGTCACACGCGCACATTGACCATTCGGGGCTTATACCAAAACTATATAAAGACGGATTTAGCGGAAAGATTTTTGCAACGCCCGCTACCAAAGATTTAGCAGCAGTGTTACTAGAAGACTCTGCAGTTATTCAAAGAGACGATACAAAATTTATTAATAAAAGGAGGGCTAGACAGGGATTGCCACCATTTGAACCCCTCTACGATTTGGAAGATGCAGCAGAAGCGCTTACACTTTTTGAAGTAGCTGCTTACGACACATGGACAAACATTGCGCCAGGTGTAGAACTTTTATTTACAGATGCTGGGCATATTATTGGAAGTGCCTCTGTGCATTTAAAAATTACTGAAAACGGCGTAACCAAGCAGCTTACATTTAGCGGCGATATTGGACGTTACAATGATGCTATTTTGAGAGCGCCGGCCGTTTTTCCGCAGGCCAATTATATCATCATAGAAAGTACGTACGGCAATAAATTACACGACGAAGTGCATGGCACCCCAGACAGTCTTTTATCTTGGATCGAAAAGACCTGCATCCATAAAAAAGGTAAATTAATTATTCCGGCATTTAGTGTGGGCCGGACACAAGAGTTGTTGTATGCTCTTAATCAATTAAGTATCGAAAAAAGGCTGCCTCGAATTCCAATTTTTGTAGACAGTCCATTAAGTAAAGAGGCCACCGAACTGTTAAAAAGATATCCGCAATATTTTAATAAAACCATCCGAAAAATAATGGAGCGTGATAATGATCCATTTGATTTTGATGGCCTCACTTTTATAAGTTCAGTGGAGGAAAGTAAAAGACTCAATACACTTGACGGGCCATGTGTTATAATTTCGGCAAGTGGTATGGCCGATGCAGGTAGGGTAAAGCACCATATCATGAATAATATTGGCAGCAGGGATAATACTATTTTAATTGTTGGTTATTGCGAGCCAAGATCACTGGGTGGCAGGCTTTCAAGTGGGGTTGCAGAAGTAAAAATTTATGGCGAATATTATAAAGTAGGGGCCGAAATTGGACAAATGCGCAGTATGTCTGCACATGGCGATTATGAAGACCTCTGTCAGTATTTGAGTTGTCAAAATCCAGATCTCGTTTCTCAACTATTTATAGTTCATGGCGACTACGAAGTACAGCAAGATTTTGCTAAAAGGTTAGAGCGTAAAGGGTTTAAGGAAGTAATTATTCCAGAGATGCACCAAACGGTTCAATTAAGTAATACTTAATAAACATATAGTTTGTTTAACATATTTGATTAAAAATATGGGTTTACCGGTTATTTATTGACCATGACCGATATTTTTTACTATTTTACCGGTAGGCATGGGTCTAATGGTAAAAAATATAATCTCAGGTAATAACAGAACATTACTAATTAATGTTATTTGGTTTTTATTTCCAATGCTGGCATGCATTGCCGAAATAAGTAGAGGACTAGGTGATATTAATAATTTTCTGATATATAAGCAGGTCTTCTGGCATACCATTGAGCAAAAGCATTTGTATTTATCTTATCCGTTAGAATATAGTGACGTTAATCATTACGGTCCACTATTTAGTATTCTTATTGCGCCTTTTGCTTTACTGCCCGTTTATATTGGTTGTTTTTTATGGTGTCTTTTAAATGTAGGCTTTTTGTTTTACGCAATTAAGCAATTGCCTTTATCCGAAAAGAGTATTCAATTTATTTTATTGATTGGTGTATTTGAACTTATAACATCCGTGCATTCGGTTCAGTTCAATCCCATGCTTTGTGGCATGATCCTATTAAGTTTTACTGCCATCGAAAAAGAAAAAATTTGGCTTGGGACTTTCTTTATTGTTGTAGGAACACTGATAAAAATATATAGTGTTGTTGGATTGTTATTTTTTTTATTTACGCCTCACAAGAAAAAATTTATTTATACCGGGATTGTTTGGGCGGTAGTCCTTGTTTGTTTGCCCATGTTAATCTCTTCTCCTCAATTTATTATTGATTCCTACATCGATTGGTACGAAGTATTAATTGAAAAAAATGGGCAAAATATTGAGTCTAGTATGTTTGCTGGCATGCAAGACATATCTGTAATGGGTATGATTCGTAGAATTTTTGGTGTGTACGATATGCCTAATATTTATGTAACAATGCCAGCGGGGATACTCATGTTATTACCGCTTCTGCGATTTAGCTTATGGGGTAATCCATTGTATAGGCTTATTTACTTGGCATTATTGCTTATTGGTCTTGTAATATTTAGTTCTTCGTCAGAGTCGCCAACATTTGTAATTGCTGTTATAGGCTATTTAATATGGCATGTACAGCAGCCTTATAAAGATACGTTTCCGTATAAGGTTTTATTGGTGCTAATGTTGCTGCTCACCATTTTTTCGCCCACCGATTTATTTCCAAAATTTATTAGAGAACAGTATATACTCCGTTATTCTTTAAAGGCGCTTCCATGTTTTGTAGCTTGGCTTGCTGTTGTTTACACACTTTTATTTAGTCAGTTCAAAAACAAATTGGCATGAATAAATTAGTTGAAATAGTAATTCCTGCACATAACGAAGAGTATAATATTCCTGTGATTTATAGTGCCATAAGTGCAGCTTTAGCTGATACAAACTTTAGCTTCAAGGTTTTGTTTGTTGACGATGGTAGCACCGATGGAACGCTAGATGCCATACAAGATTTATCCAATCATCATGACAACGTATTTTATATTTCTTTGTCACGAAATTTTGGACATCAAAATGCTTTAAAAGCTGGGCTAGACGCTTCTTCTGCAGGTATTGTAATTATGATGGATGCTGATATGCAACATCCGCCATCGTTAATTCCTTCATTGTTAAAAGCGCATGAAGAGGGATTTGATGTTGTGTATACTGTAAGAAAAGACAATGAGCATATCTCTTTTGTTAAAAAGCATACGGCTAATTTGTTTTATAAGTTAATGAACTATTTGTCTGAAATTGAAATTGAACCTGGTTCCGCAGATTTTAGACTGATGAATAGAAAAACCCTTGATGCATTACTTTTAATGCCTGATCAAGAAATATTTTACAGAGGGCTCGTTAAATGGATTGGGTTTAAGCAAACAAAAATAGAATACGAGCCACAAGCAAGACATACTGGCGTTACAAAATACTCTACTAAAAAAATGTTGAAGTTTGCCATTACGGGTATTGCAACCTTTAGTAATAAGCCGCTTTATTTTGCAGCATACATGGGTTTTACTTTTGCTATTTTGTCGGTTCTTTACATACCTTACATTATTTATGCATTTTATAGTGGTACAGAAGTACATGGCTGGGCTTCTATTGTTGCCACCCTTGCCTTTTTTGGTGGCATTATACTGATGATGCTTGGTATTGTTGGTATATATTTGGGTAAGCTTTTTGAGCAAAGTAAAAATCGTCCTCAATATTTAGTGAAAGCAGCCAAATTATGACGCCTCAAATTTTAATTAGTTTTGATGTAGAAGAATTTGATATGCCACTCGAGTATGGCTTTAATTTGCCACCAGACAAGCAGTTGGAAATAGGATTCCTTGGTCTTGAGGCAATCACTCCGCTTTTAAATCAATCAGATTTTCGGACCACACTTTATACAACAGCTAATTTTGCAGATCATTTTTCTTCGTCCATCAAGTATTTGTCGGATAAGCACGAAATAGCTTCACATACCTATTATCATAGTTTTTTTGAAATTGAACATTTGCAAAGTTCAAGATTAAGGCTTGAGCAAATTACGGGTAAGCCAGTAACGGGCCTTCGAATGCCGCGTATGAAACAAGTGCCGATGGAGGCAATTAATAATGCAGGGTATGGTTATGATGCGTCTATGAATCCTACATGGCTTCCAGGCAGGTACAATCATTTAAATGAGCCAAGATCTTATCATATAATAGAAGGTGTTTTTAGAATTCCGGCATCTGTTTCTTCGGGCTTGCGACTGCCGCTTTTTTGGTTGAGTTTTAAAAATTTCCCCTACACATACTATTTGCATCTATGCAAGCAGGCATTAAAAAAAGATGGTTATTTAAGCTTGTACTTTCACCCTTGGGAGTTTGTGGATGTAACGGGGTACGGCCTGCCATCGTATACCACAAAGTATGCGGGACATCAATTATTAGACCGCTTATATATGCTATTGGAGGATTTAAAACCACATGGAAATTTTAGTACCATGCAGCAATTTGCGAGTGATCGCACGCTTTAATAGTAGCGGTTATATTTTCCCAAACCATTTGTACCTATTTTTTGCAATCCAGCGGTACATGGTATCTCTCCATTTTTTTGGCACTATTATACCAGCAACCAATAATTTGTAAGGAAACGATAAGTGTTGAGCTATTTGTAAAATAGCATCTGATTCTATAAACACTTTATCATTTACAATCAATATAATTGAATTAACGTCCTGTAAGTAAGGGTGTAGTGCTAAAATTTCCTGCCCCTCAGTACTTTGTAAAGCAATTTGTTTTATTTTTTGCTGCGGGTCTCCCTTTGTAACAAATTTGATACTACTATTGCATAATTTGCATCCACTATCAAAAAGTAGAACCATTTTTTCCATTACCAAAAGTAAGTTACAATGTTTACAGATCCTCAATTAATTATTAATAACGATGGTGAGGCTGTGTATTATCCATTGGTATTTAATACGGTTGAGGCTCAAAAATTGTTAACGGAACTACTCCAAAATATTGAGTGGCAACATGATGAGGTGATTATGTTTGGAAAACAAATTACAACCAAACGAAAAGTGGCTTGGTATGCCGGTGAGGGTATCAGTTATACCTATGCGGGTAAACGAAAAGACCCTTTGTCATGGTCGCAACTTTTATTGTCCATTAAAGAAATAGTAGAAAAGCAAACCGGTGCAACTTACAATGCTTGTTTGTTAAACTTATACCATGCTGGTGACGAGGGTATGTCTTGGCACCGCGATAATGAAAAAGAAATTGTACCGGAAAGTTCTATTGCCTCTGTGAGTTTTGGTGCCCCCCGAAAGTTTGCATTTAAACATGCTGCTACAGCGCAAAAAATAGAACTTATGTTAGACGCCGGTTCTGTGCTTGATATGCGTGGGCCTATTCAGCAACACTGGTATCATGCATTACCAGCTTCTAAAAAAGTGAAAGCGCTAAGGGTAAATTTGACCTTTAGATTGTTAATAAAATAGAAGTCTTTTGCGCCTCTTTGTTTGGGCTTAGTATTATATTTAAAATATCAATACAAGCCATTATGAAAAAATTATTCAGCTTTTTCTTGTTCGTTGCTTTTACGCTTAGTGGAGCTGCCCAAACGTCAATGACAAAAGACGCCCGCATGCAGTGGTGGCGTGATGCTAGATTTGGTATGTTTATTCACTGGGGAATTTATGCAGTTCCTGCAGGCGAATATAAAGGCGATAAAAATCATGCCGAGTGGATTATGAATACGGCTAATATTCCAATTCCAGAATATGAAAAATATGCAGCTTCATTTAATCCAACTTCGTTTAATGCAGATAGTTGGGTGGCCATGGCCAAAGATGCGGGTATGAAATACATAGTTATTACTTCTAAGCACCATGATGGATTTTGTTTATGGGATAGTAAAGTGTCTGATTATGATGTAATGGATAAAACGCCGTTTAAGCGTGATATCATGAAAGAATTAAGTGATGCTTGTAAAAAGTATGGCGTTGTGTTTTGTATGTATCATTCTATAATGGATTGGCACCATCCGCTCGAAAATAAAAATGACATTAACAGGTATAACGAGGAGTATTTGCGTCCTTGTTTAGAGGAACTTGTTACTAAATATGATCCTGGTGTGCTTTGGTTTGATGGAGAGTGGGTAGACGAGTGGACCAAGCCAAAAGGTGATTCTTTATATAATTGGCTATTAACGCTCAAGCCTAATTTAATTATCAATAACCGTGTAAGTAAGGGCCGTAACGGCATGCAGGGCATGAACAAAGATGATGCAGCCGGTGATTTTGGAACCCCAGAGCAGGAAATTTTAACCGAAAAAACCACCGAAGATTGGGAGAGTTGCATGACCATGAATGATCATTGGGGCTTTAATAAAAATGATAATAATTTTAAAACGAGTAATCAACTCATTTGGAATTTAGTAGACATTGCTTCTAAGGGCGGTAATTATCTATTAAATATTGGGCCAACAGCTGCCGGATTGTTTCCTGATTCAAGCGTACTTCGTTTAAAAGAAATTGGCGAATGGATGCGCATTAATGGCGCAGCTGTTTACGGCGCTAAAACTTGGGATAGTTTTGGTGAAGGTGCTAATATTAGGTATGCAACAAGTAAAGAAGGTAAGCTGTTTGTATATCTAAATGGATGGCCTAAAGCAAGCGTTACACTTAAAAAAATAAAGCCTGCTCCTGGAACTAAAATAATGCTCAGTGGATTAGAAGCGCCACTCGAGTGGCGTCAAACAGAGGAAGGGTTGGTTATTTTCTTTCCTGCGGCGCCTCCAAGTAATCCAGGACGTGCAGGTGTGTATGTACTTAATTTAGAAGGCTCAGCGCAGTCGCTTGCGACTGCGCCACAAATAGGCAACCCCGATGAAGCAAAATTAAAATCTAAGGTCGTTTCCGGTGTGTCTGAGCGAGTTGCTATTAGTAGTATAGAAAATGGTGCAACCATCCGTTTTACAACGGATGGCACGGAGCCAAATTTAGGTTCGGCAGTGTATGCTTCACCTATTTTAGTAACAAAAAGTGGCCTATTAAAAGCAGTAAGTTATGTGCCAGGTAAAATGCCAAGTGAAACTTCGGAACTTACCATTGTTAAAGGGAAACATGCACTAACGCTTGCGCCAAATTATGCCAATCAGTATAGTGCGATGGGGCCAGTAAGTTTAGTGGATGGAATTAAGGGTGACGCAAAAGACTTTCACAAAAACTGGTTGGGGTTTGAGCAAAAAAACATGGAAGCGATAATTGATTTAGGTGCTATTAAACCTATCAAAAATGTTTCTGGTTCTTTTTTAAAAAGACATAGCGAATGGATTTTTTTACCAAAACAATTTAGTGTCTATGCATCGGTTGATGGTAAAAAATATCAGTTATTAAGTGTACAAAAAGTGGCAGCACCAAAAAGCGCAGAAGCGGCTGACGTTGTAAAAATTAGTGCTACAAAAAAAGTACAGGCTCGTTATGTAAAAGTAGTTGCAACAAGTACAGGTGTATGTCCTAGCTGGCATGCTGGTAATGGCGGAAAGGCTTGGCTTTTTTGTGATGAAATTACAGTTGAATAAATTTTTTAAAGATCTATGTGCCTACGGCACATAGATCTTGGATTGTAATTTTTTTTGCAAATCCGTGCTAAGTTTAGACAGCAGGTCGTACCCAGTTGCTTTTTCAATGGCATCCACTGTTGTAATATATTTTTTCCAGTCGGTATCTAGTGTGTTTTCATTGGGCGTATCTATTGCAAGTATTCTTGTGTCTGCGTTTGTTCTTGCTAAGTCACCATTGCCTTTAGGTAAAATGATCGCAATTTTCCATACTCTTTTTGGTACGGTTACTTTACCGTTATTAATTGTTTCTGCAAAGCCAGTAGAGCCTATTCCTCCCTTACCGTAGCTACCCATAATGGTATACACTTCGTAGCCTTTATTTACTTCTGCTCTTAATAAAGTTTCAACATCTGCCCAAGTTCTTTGGTTGTTTTGTGGGGCTTGTGGAATTATGTTGGTCATTAAAAAAGTTGCGCTATTTGCTTCTACAGAGCTAGTTCTATCCGCCGACGGGCAGTTATGTCCTCTATCAAATCCCGAACCACTATAGCTATTACTTTGTACTTGGTAATAACCAGTAGGCAATCCTAAAAAGGCAGCAAAATTATCTTGTCTTGGCGTGCTACCTAAATAAGTTTCATCCAAATGCCAAGAAACCCAGTTAGGTGTAGCTCTAGAACTACTGTAAGAAACGACGTAATATTTTTTGTCAATTAAATAATTTTCTATGACAGCAGCGCTATTAGTTGCGTTAGATGGATTTCCAAAAAGCATATTGCTATTGTCTCCATCTGTTGGTGGAACATCCGGCCCGCTTCCCGTAGGAAGGCCTCTGCCTGGAGCAGGGGTGCTGTAATTGGTTGTGTCTGGGGTATTGTCTGCTGGCTCATTAAAAACGATGCCTGGCTTACCGGCACCAATAAAAATGATATCATCAATATTTACACGTGTGGTACCAATTTTTCTGATTTGAAATCTTACCGGTTTATTACCTGTAATTTTTATGGAGTCTGTAATAAATGTTGAACTATTGGTTGTAAGCGGTGTTCCAATTTGAGCATAGGTAGCGCCTTTGTCTGTAGACATCCAAACGGTAAGTTCTGAATTACCATCGCTACCAAATTTAGCGTGGCTTATTTTAATCATTGATAAACTATCAATATCAAAATTCATTTCAATTTTTCCTGTTCTAAGTCTAACAGATTGTGTGTTGTTTTTGATATCGGTGGCTAGCTTGCCAAGTAGTGCGTCATCAAAAGACCAGATGCCTGTTTTGATGGTTACAGGCCCAATGGCATAGGCGGCTTTGGTTCCCATTTCAAAGTCTTCTTTGATTACGTATGGAGCGGGCACATTTGCATTAACTGCTCTGGTTGTAATTGGTGTTACGGTGTCGCTTTTCTTACATCCTAGTAAAGCTAGGACGAGTAGCATACTTGTAAATAGTTTTTTCATTGAATGAGTCCCTTAAGTTCATAATTAATTTAAGTTGCAATTTTAGTTATATTTATTCTTATTATAATGCATATTACATTATGAAATCGTTAATATGTTAATTTGCAATAGGTTACAAAGGATATTTTATTTTGTCTGCTGATGTCAGGGGGGTATGCAACTGCATAATCTGTTTAAGTGGGTACCTATACCAACGCGGCTGGTTTTGTAGAAATGTTATCTTCAAGTATAAATTAAACCGTATGAAAAATACAATCCTTTTTTTATTGTTGTTAGCGTCTATGGCTGTAAAGGCTCAAACAAAGAGTTATAACAACGAATCTATTAGTTGGAACCATTCGTGGATTGTAAAAAGTACGCCTGCTCAAAATTTACCCAATGTGCTTTTAATTGGAGATTCTCATGTTGAGCGTTACTATCCGGTGGTAAATAACCTATTAAAAGACAAAGCAGTTGTAAGTAAAATTACTACTTCATTAAGCATGGGTGATGCAACCTTTTTGCCACAGCTTACTGGTTTATTGGCGGGACACAAATTTGATTATATCTTTTTTAATAACGGCTTACATGGTGTTTTGTTTACCCCTAGAGAGTATGCTGCAGATATTTCAAAAGTATACAAGCTGCTCACTAAAAACAATCCAGCCGTTAAGGTAGTATGGGCCAATACCACCGCTAGGCGGGTGCCTAATAAACTAGATTCATTTGATGCCTACCACGCCGATGTCATTGAAAGAAATAAGTATGTGAGTGATTTTTGTAACAAAAAAGGCATTCCAGTACTTGACTTTTTTGGATTAACTGTTAATGATAAAAGCCTTTTTACCGGGGATGGTATTCATGTGAATGAGCTTGGGGTTGCGGCTCAGGCTAAGTTGATAGCGGAAGCGGTAAAATAAATTTTTAGTAGATTGTGTAATATCTTATAAATTGCACGCATGTATGCAACTTTTGCTTTTGCCATAACCATGCTGGGGGTGTTTTCTATTTTTGAAAACATAAAAGGGAATCAAAAATTTAGTGTACTCAAGTATTACATGCTGTTAACAATTATTTGTTTTACAACATCTAGTTTTTTGGATTTTTTAAATTTTTCGGGTCATTCTATTCCTTATTATAAAGAAATTTCGAGAATTATAGGGGCTATTTTAGTGCTTAATATGCTGTTTCTTATTGTGCTAAAAAAAGTACCTAAATTCATTTTTTTTGTAGAAGCTTTTCATGTGCTTTTCTTTATTGTTGAAATTTGCATGGGGTTTCAATTTCCTGAAATTATAGCCCAAAAGGTAGTGTTCAATTTAACACTTGCTCACAATATATTTTTCGCAATTAGTGCTTTTATTGTACTTTCTTCTTTTGTTTATTTAGCTGTTAAATTGTATAAAAAAAGAAACAATCAAAATTTGTATGATGCCAAGGTGAATCTTTGGGTTTCTTGGTTGCTTTATTCATTACTTGCTTTATCTGTTTTTCAAGCAACACTTGTTATTTTAAATACACTCCATATTATTTCATTTTATATCGATTCTATCATCTCATTATTTTATATCCGGGTTGCGCTGCTGTTTTTCATTTTATTTAGGCCTCGTTTTTTAGATGACGATAGTATTGCTGTATCCTTTAATGATTTGTTCCTTAATAAAAGCGCTATTTCGTTTGAAGATTTTGAGTTCCTGTTTTATAAGAATCATTACTATCTAAATATTGAGGCCAACCTCGATGATTTTGCTTTAAAGCTTAATCATAGTAAGGAGGAAGTACTGCAATTCGTAAATTCGCAGCTAGATCAAAGTTTTGCCGAACTGCTCAATCAAAATAGGGTAGAATACCTAAAGCAGTTACTCAGGTCTAAAAAATACGAGTCATTTACCATTGAGGCACTCTCTGAAATGTCTGGTTTTGGGTCACGAAGGAGTATGTACAATTACTTTAATAAATACGTTGGCATGACGCCTAGCGAATTTATTAATTCTATTAACTAGTTGATTATCAGTTGTGCACAACCTGTTTGCACAACGTGCATGCCTTCGTTTACATATGCAATTTTGGCTTCATATAATTATCATACATATTGCATCAATATAGAAAAATTTCTATGTCATTGTTCGTAACACTTTACTGAAATTGCATTTTGTATGGAAAAGAGTTTTGAAAAATTTAAGTTGTATATAGCTCCTTTTGGATTAAGTGACGCCAACTTTGACTTATTGGTAGGCTTTTGTGAGCAAGTTCAATTTAAAAAGGGGGATGTAGTAATGAAGGCTGGCGAAAAACAAAACTCTATTTATTTTATTGCAAAGGGGATAGTTAGAAATTATGTATTATCTCAGGAGGGTGAAATTAAAACCTACGGATTTAGGGTAGAAAATATGCTCATTACTGGTTATGGATTGCATAATTACAAAAATGAGCACAGAGCCAAGGTAAATATTGAGTGTTTAGAAGAATGTGCGCTTATAAAAATACCTTTACAAGCGCTAAAATTTTTGGAGGAACATAGTAAAGAAGCGCATAAGGTAGGTAGGTATTTAGCAGAAGCTCATACTTTGGAATTGGTTGAATTTATTATTGATATTGATACTTTGCCAATTTTAGAACGGTATAATAATTTAGAAAAAACCTTTCCCAACATCCATCAACGTGTTCCTCAACATATCATTGCTTCTTATTTAAGAATCACGCCTGTGCATTTGTCTAATGTTAAAAAGCGGAACTTACTATTAAATAAAACAGTTGCCTCATCATAGTTAGAAATTTTTCTAACTATGATTTATTTATATTATGTTATTAAAATAGTTTAACATTTTTCATCTTGTTCTAAACGTTAAACTATTTTAATATAGAAAAAATTTGAATCTTATTTCTTTGTGGCATTAAAAGAAATAAGATTATGTTCAAACGTATTATATCTACACTCCCCCCATTTTTATTATTTATTGTTTTAGCTACTAGCTGCTCAAAAGAGACAAGTGTTTCTCCTTTAGATCAAAGCAAAGTTTACCTAACTGGCGCAGGTGCAACACCTACCAAGTGGTATTTAACCAGCTATGTATCTACGGCTACGGTGCTTCCCTTAAACTATGCACAAAAGCGTTATTACAAAACCTTTGGTGCTAATAATCTATACAAAGACAGTGATGGTTTTGTAGGATCATGGGATATGCCTAGCACGGAGCAGCTTATTGAGCGCTACGTAAACTATCCATCAGGCGCACCTGCCACACAGTCTTATAAGATTGTTTCGATTACAGCTACTAATCTCATCATTTTACACGATTACAATGGTACACCAATCACAGCGGTCTATACTGCAGGTAATTAGTTTTGTATTTGTGTTACTATGTTGTCAAGGCCTTAGTGCACAAAACGTTAATCCAATCAGCACCGTATTTAGTATTGGTGCTGTTGGCAATACCGGAACTACCACGCCTACATTTTCTGGCCCGGTGGTACTGGACGCTTCGTCTTGTATCAAGCTTTACAGTGGGTTAAACACCTACAATGCTACTACGCCAGGTTTATTTGTGAGTAGTTGCATTGTTCCTGCATTTACAAATACAAAGCTGCAACTCATTTGTTACCCTAACCCTGTAACCACAACGGTATGGGTTAAAACAGCGCAGCCTGTTATGGAAAGTTCTGCCACTGTAAGTTTAGCTCTCATAGGAGCAGACGGTAAAACAGTAGGAGCGTACAATACCAGTGTAGCACAGTTAAGTGCTGGCTACGCCATCAATGTTGCAAATAAAGCAGCGGGTGTTTACTATATCCGCTACAAAGCAAATACCCAAACAGGCGATCTAAAAATCATTAAAGTTAATTAAGCAATATCCACTAATGACAAAGTTTATGTTACAAAAATTTATTCAATCAGCGTTACTATTAGTTGTTTTATTTACAACAGTACACTCGTATGCACAGGTTAGTCAAGCACCTGATGGTATTCAGTTCCAGGCGTTAGCAACTGATGCTAATGGACACCCTGCGGCAGGTAGAGTGATCTATGTTAAAAATGCAATCATTGCTAAAACAGCAACAGGTACTATCGTGTACTCAGAAACCTTTAAAGTAACAGCTTCATCGGCTGGTATCTTTACCATCGTACTTGGTAAAGGAACCTACGCGGGTGGTGTGAGCAGTATTGCTAACATTGACTGGGCTAACGGACCTTTCTTTTTAAATTTAAAGATAGCCGTTGAGCCAACCGTACCAACATCAAGTTGGAATGTAAACAATGAGTACGTAGACATGGGTACTTCACAGTTTTGGAGTGTGCCTTACGCACTGTATGCAGGTAATGTAAAAGGAGCAGATACCAAGCTAAATATCTCGGATACTGCAGCTATGCTTAAGCCATATTTTACTGCGATTAACTTAAAAGCAAATATCGAATCACCAACCTTTACAGGTACTGTAAAAGGTATTACCAAAGCAATGGTGGGATTATCAAACGCAGACAATACAAGTGATATTGATAAACCAATATCTACCGCTACACAAGCTGCGCTTGATTTAAAAGCAAACGCAACTGATGTTACTGCTGCATTAAACTTAAAAGCAAATACTACTGATGTAAATACGGCACTTGCATTAAAAGCAAATACGGCTGATGTAAATACAGCGCTTGCGTTAAAAGCAAATACATCAGATGTTACTGAAGCTTTAAACTTAAAAGCAAACGCCGCTGATGTAATAAATAGTTTAGCTACTAAAGTAGATAAGGTTACTGGTAAAGAATTATCTACTAACGATTATACCACTGCAGAAAAAACAAAACTCGCAGCTATTACTGGAACTAATACTGGAGATCAAGATTTATCTGCACTTGCAGTTGCTGCTGATGTAAATACGGCGCTTGCATTAAAAGCAAACACTACAGACGTGAACGCTGCACTTGCATTAAAAGCTAATGCCGCAAACGTAGCAAGTTCTCTTGCTGCAAAAGCAGATGTAGTAAATGTAAACAATGCGATAGCGGCAATAAATACTTCACTTAATACAAAAGCTGATGCGGTAGCTGTAAATAATTCAATTGCAGTAATTAATAATTCACTAAATACAAAAGCTGATGTGGTTGCTTTAAACAATGCAGTAGCTTCAATAAATGGAACATTGGCTACTAAAGAAAATACTTCAAACAAAAGTGTAAATATCACAAACGATGCAGCATCGGATACGAAATATCCGAGTGTTAAATCTGTAAAAACATATGTAGATGCACAAGTAGCGGGTGCTACTATTGCAGATGCAGACGCAAATACAAAAGGTAAAATACAATTAGCTGGTGATTTAGCTGGAACAGCTGCTGCACCAACGGTGCCGGGTCTTGCTTTAAAAGAAAACTTAACTAACAAAAGTACAGACGTGATTACAGATGCAGCATCAGATACAAAATATCCGAGTGTTAAATCTGTAAAAACATATGTAGATGCACAAGTAGCGGGTGCTACTATTGCAGATGCAGACGCAAATACAAAAGGTAAAATACAATTAGCTGGAGATTTAGCTGGAACAGCTGCTGCGCCAACGGTGCCAGGTCTAACATTAAAAGCACCACTCGCTTCTCCAACATTTACTGGAACAGTAACTACAGATATTATTAATACTGGTGCATTGAGTGCTACAAGTGTTACGGCACCTACTTATGCTTCTGCTCCTAAAGCATTGTCTTATACAGGATCAACTATAAATTGGGATCCTGCACAAGGTTTAAATGCAGCGATTACTTTAACACAAAACAGTACACTTAGTTTTACTGCTGCTCCACCAGTTGGTTCTTATGGAACAGTTGTTTTAACGCAGGATGCAACAGGAAATAGAACAATTACTTTGCCTTCAATTAATGGTGTTGCTAATAAAGTATTAGGATCAGCATCTACATCAACAGTTGCTTTATCAACTGCAGCAAACGCTAAAGACATTTTAAATTTTTATTTCGATGGCACTAGTTGTTATTGGAATATTGGTCAAGGATATGGTACAGCTGCAACTCCTGTATCTACTACTACTAACTTAGCGTCAAGTGTTACAGGTACTTTGCCTATAGCAAATGGTGGTACAGGTGCAACAACAGCAGCTGCAGGGTTAACTAATTTAGGAGCAGCGCCAATAGCTTCCCCAACATTTACTGGGTCAGTTACTGCGCCTATTTATGCATCTACTCCACAAGCATTAACTGCAGGTTCAACCATTTCATGGAATCCGGCATTGGGTTTAAATGCAAGTGTAACTTTAAATCAAAATAGTACTTTAAGTTTTTCAACTACACCAGTAGCTGGTTCTTATGGAACAGTTGTTCTAACGCAGGATGCAACAGGTAATAGAACCATTACTTTGCCTTCAATTAATGGTGTTGCTAATAAAGTATTAGGGTCAGCTTCCACATCAACAGTTGCTTTATCAACTGCAGCAAACGCTAAAGACATTTTAAATTTTTATTTTGATGGCACAACATGCTATTGGAATATTGGACAAGGATATGGAACCGCTGCTTCATCTTCAATAACAAATTTAGCAACTGGTGTGACGGGAACTTTGCCTGTAGCTAATGGAGGAACAGGTGCAACAACCTTGACAGGAATTGTTAAAGGATCAGGAACTAGCGCATTAACTGCAGCCGTTGCTGGTACAGATTATCAAGCCCCAATTACTTTAACCACAACAGGTACAGGTGCTGCAACGTTATCTGGGACTACACTAACTATACCAACATATTCTTTGCCTATAGCCAATATCACTAATTTGGGAGGTGTTAAAGTTGGTTCTAATTTAAATGTTGATGCAAGCGGTGTATTAACAGCAAATATTAATGCAGGCACTTTAACAGGAACAACTCTTGCATCTAATGTGGTTAATTCTAGTTTAACGAGTGTGGGTACACTTACTTCAGGTACCATCAGTTTAACAACGGATATAGTTACAAGTGGAAATTTGAAAGCGGGTGCTATTACTTATCCAAATACAGCTGGCACAAATGGACAAGTTTTAACTTCAAATGGAGCTGGTAATGCAAGTTGGATAAGTCCAACAACTGTAAGTGTCGGTACAATTTCTAGTACTTCTAATGCAAATGGGGCAACAATTGCTTCAGGAGTTTTAAATCTCACACCAGCCGATGAGTCTAATGGTGGTATCGTAACTAATGGAACACAATCATTCTCTGGTTTAAAAACATTTAATAATGGGATAAACTATATCAAAGTAAGTAGTTCGCCTACTTTAGATCAATCAAATATTAGTCGTAATGCTGCAACAAGTGGAACTTCACTATGGCAATCCTTTACTGCTGGTATAAATGGTATTTTAAGTTCAGTTGAATGGCAGATGAGTAGTCCATTAAGTCCTGCGTCAGCAGCGCCTGTTACTGTTAAAATTTATAATGGAGAAGGAACTAGTGGGACTCTACTAGGTACGGCAAATGGAATGAGCCCTAGTACTACTATATCTAACCCATCTTTTGTTCCATTTGATTTAAGTAGCTCAAATATTAAAGTTATAGCTGGTCAATTATATACAATTCAACTTACTACTACCATAGCGCAATCCACTTTTTTAACTTTAAATTCAGTGAATGCTTATTCCAATGGTCGTGCATCACTTGGTGCTACTTTGGATTATATATTCAATACCTATGTAAATGCAACTACAACAGATTCCTATTTACCATTAAGTGGAGGGGCTTTGACAGGGAATTTAAGTACGAGTGGGACTTTAACTGCAGGCACTGTAACTTATCCTAATGCTCATGGAACTAATGGACAAGTTTTAACTTCAACAGGAAGTGGAACTTTAACGTGGACAACTTCCACAGCGGATGCCGGAACATTAACAGGTACAACTTTAAATTCAACAGTAACGGGTTCTAGTTTAACGAGTGTGGGTACCTTAAATAGTGCAACGGTCAATGGCAAAGTAATAGTAGGCGCATCATCAGCTGCTAGCGCTTCTGCAGTATTGGAGGTAAGTTCAACTACACAAGGTTTTCTACCTCCTAGAATGACTTATGCACAAAAAACCGCAATCGTTTCTCCTCCTCAAGGTTTAATGATTTATTGTACAAACTGTGGAACAAATGGCGAGCCTGAATATTTTAATGGGACTTCTTGGGTAAATATGGCTGGTGGTGCAGCTGCTTCAGTTCCACCACCTCCGTTAGGAAGTACTTATCAAGGCGGAAAAGTATTTTACATATTTCAACAAGGTGATCTAGGTTATGTGTTAGGAGAGACACATGGATTAATAGCAGCACCTTCAGATATCCCTTCCAACACTTATCGAATTTTCCCCAGCTGTTATGCGAACTATGGAACTAGTACAGCACTTGGTACAGGAGCTGCAAATACTACAAAAATACTAGCTTGTACTGCTGATAATGTGAATGCAGCAAAATTGGTGGATGCGTTAACAGATGGAGGATATTCTGATTGGTACCTACCTAGTAAAGACGAGCTGAATCTATTGTATTTGAACAGAATTTCAGCGGGTAATAATTTTGCTGATAATCAGTATTGGTCTTCGAGTGAGGTTTCCTTCGGGATGTATACTCATGCATGGTATCAATTCTTTACTGATGGTGGTCAGGGTCCGGAGGGTAAGAATTACCAAAAGGGTGTTAGAGCAATTAGATCATTTTAAGAATAAATGAAAAAACACCATTTGGTTTAAAAACTTAAACTATGAAAAAACTATTTACCATATTATTCCTATTTGCTGCATTTATTTCAAATGCACAGGAAGCATTTTTTAGAGGAAATAATAATTATGTGGCGCCTCCACCACCATCATTTGAAGCACCTACTGCAGTCATAGGTACACAGCAGTGGATGCGTCAGAATTTAGACATTGAAACTTATAGAAATGGCGACGTTATTCCGCAAGTTACAGATCCGGCCGCTTGGAGTAATTTAACTACGGGTGCTTGGTGTTATTACAATAATGATCCTGCTAATGGTGCTATTTATGGAAAACTATATAATTGGTATGCTGTAACTGACCCAAGAGGATTAGCTCCGCAAGGTTGGCACGTATCTACTGGTGCAGAATGGGCCACCTTAAATACTTTTTTGGGTGGAAATGTGGCAGCCAATAACAAGATGATGACCACCGGCAGTCCTTGGAATCCCATTAATGCAAACGCTACCAATGAGAGTGGTTTTTCTGGCCTACCTGGTGGAGTCCGTAATACGAGTGGCTCGCCTTATTACCGCATTGGAGGATACGGTTATTGGTGGACCGCGGACAATGGCTACCGCTCTATTGGCTCCCAGGAAGGCTTTCATGGCTCCACATCTATATATCCTACATACGGATTCTCTGTTCGTTGTGTTAAGGATGAAGCCGCTCCTTTTCAAGCACCTCCAATTGTTACAAATGGACTTTTACTAAATTTAGACGCAGCAAATCCTGCTAGTTATTCTGGCACTGGAACTACTTGGAATGATTTAAGTGGAAATAATAATCATGGAACTTTAGCTGCAAATAATTCAGGGAGTTTACCTGTTTATCAAAATGGCAGTTTATATTTCAATGGAAGCACTTCCTATGTTTCAATTGCATCATCTGTAATTCCTAATACCGGTTCCTGGACATTATCCACCTGGGTAAAAAGTCCAAGTGGTGGATCAACAGAAATGATTAATACGAGAAACGCATCTACTCTAACTGGTATTTTGTTAACCTCAAGGGGCAATGGAATTCGATTTCAATTAAATAATCCAGGGGTTCAGCAATTTGAACCCAATTCAACTTCCAACATCACGGACAATACTTGGCATTTAATCACTATAACCGTTGATGTATCGATTAATCAAATGAAGTGGTACGTAAATAATAATCTAGCAAATACGATTAATTTTTCTGCAGGATCATTAACTGGCCAAGGCAACTTTGTAATCGGCTGGGACTATGCATGGAATGCTGGAGGAGCGGAATACTTTAGAGGAAATATTGCAACCGTTTCGGTATATAATTCTGTATTAAGCAGTGGTGATGTAACTACCAATTTTAACGCAACGAAAACTCGTTTTGGCTTATAGTTTCTTATCCCCCCAATAAAAAACATATATGCCAACTAACTTAATCGAATTTAATAGACTTTCCCCAAGGGAAAAGGAGGTGGCTTCGCTTATTTTAGATGGAGCAACAACTAATATTATTGCGCAAAAGCTAGACCTTAAGCCCAGTACTGTTTCTACATTCAAGAAAAAGATTTTTGTAAAATTTCAGGTTGAATCTGACGTAGACCTGTATAAAATTTTAAGGGGCTTGTAGGAGCGGGTTCAACCAAACTGCAAATTTGTTGTTATAGCCAGTTGTGGACCTCATAACAATCGATAGAATCATAGAAATGGCCTGGGAAGATCGTACCCCTTTTGAGGCCATTCATTTTCAATTTGGCGTGTCGGAGGCCCAGGTTATTGAACTTATGCGCCGTAATCTTAAGCGGAGTAGTTTTAATTTATGGCGAAAGCGCGTTAATAGTGGGGTGAGTCAAAAGCACCTCGTAAAAAGGAGTGCGGCTATTAGTAGGTTTAAATGCACCAGACAGCGGGCCATTACCCATAATAAAATTAGTAAGCGCTAGTTTCTTTTTTTCTTGCAGCCTTCACTGCAATAGAGTACTTCATCCCAGCAGCGTTCCCATTTTTTTCGCCACGTAAAGGGTCTTTTGCAGGCTACGCAAATTTTAGTGGGTAGATCGGCTTTTTTAGGTTTTTTCACTGATTATGGGATCAATTGTTTAGAAGTGTAAAGGTAAATATTTAATAATGGTTAAAATTAGACTCCTGGAAACCAACTACTTTTTCACACAAAATACATATTAACGTATTATATATATAATTGCTAATCAATGTATTGTAGATAATTACAATAAATTCACATCCTAATCTAGCTTTATGTGTTGATATATAATATTTTTAAATTCATATATCATTATAATGGAGATCACTACAGAGCTACTTATCAAATGTTCCTACTTTTTTGTTTTTCTTTTTTCGATTATTGTGTTTTTTGACGTCCTTATTAAATTTAAATCTCCACTAAGGCTAAAAACCTTTTTCTTATTATGTGTTCTTGCGCTACTTGTTGGTGCTTTTTGTTTATTTATTAGGACATCGCCGGATCAGTTTGCTCTTATTAGGATGATTTGTCCTATGCTTGTTGGTACTTCAATGGTTCAAATATTTACCAATTTATATTTTATCCAGCACAAAAGGATTGCCAATATTTATTTAATTAGTGCGTATGCCATTTACTTGTATTTGATTTTTTATACGGAAATAGTGGGATATGACACTGTATTTACAAAATCTAATGGGGTTGTCCTGCCTAGGTATCTTGATATATTAATGCATATTGATTTTATTTTTTTTAATTTATTTTGTCTCTATTACATATATAATATCTTATTCAAGTTTTCATTCAAAAACGTTTATTTCAAAAAAATACAGATTTGGACATTTTCTTTTTTTATGGTCATTTTGACCCAGTTATTGTTTATTGTTCTTTCTGTTATTTTTAATTTACCTACTGAGTTTAATGCGTTACTCAGAATCGTATTTGCCTTAACCTTGTTATTAATTATTTTATATAGGCCCAATTTTATCAATAAAAACGGCTCTAAAATTTCATTTGGCTTTTTATTTAGCAAAGAGCAGCAAGATGCTGATATCAACGAAGTAGATTTTAACTTCCACTTTTTCACGAGCTTCTATTATAAGAACAAAGCTGCAGACATTGCAGAATTTGCTAATATCATGGGGGTTAGTAAAGAAGTTATGTTCAAATATATCTATTTCAAGTACTCGCTAAGTTTTGACGAGTTGGTTAATAAATCTAGGGTAGAATACTTTGTTGAAATAGTTAAGCTTCCAAAATTTAAAGATTATACCATTGAGGCATTGGCGCTGGAGGTAGGATTTGCTTCCAGACAACGGTTTTACCAGCCATTTAAAAAATACCATGGTGGTAACCCATCGGACCTTATAGATGTTATCACATCATAATGCATTGAAAATCAGTGTAATTTAATTTGTTACAATGTAATTAAATTAATGACATATGTAATTCTTCCTAATGTATAAACTGCTTGTTACTTCGCTTTTAATATCAATTTGAATTCAATTCATTTTAATCTTAGAAGTATGAAATTGGTAACTAAGCTAAATCCACTCCCCCCATTTTTATTATTTATTGTTTTGTTTTCGAGCTGCACCAAAGAAGTGTCAGTATCTCCACTTGATCAAAACAAAGTGTATTTAACTGGAGTAGGTACTACGCCTACCAAGTGGTATTTAACCAGCTATGTATCTACGGCTACGGTGCTTCCCTTAAACTATGCACAAAAGCGTTATTACAAAACCTTTGGTGCTAATAATCTATACAAAGACAGTGATGGTTTTGTAG
>Ga0255102_1000015_pt1 | contig 55506 bp, 58 predicted proteins | sample Law_Cont_RepA_0h_FD_188448 | JGI IMG/M metagenome (GOLD analysis project Ga0255102, IMG submission 188448) | Freshwater microbial communities from St. Lawrence River, New York, United States - Law_Cont_RepA_0h | ecosystem: Environmental > Aquatic > Freshwater > River | place: USA: New York... | reverse complement strand
TTGTCCGCCTGTGTATTCTTTGCATCTACTTCTTTGTTTTGTATTTGAGCCGCCATAATATCCTTAGCACCTGAGTTGCCAATCAAAATTCCTGCAAGGGTTCCTGTAATAAATGTTGCAATACTTCCTAGAACATTAAAAAACATTTTGTCATTTTCTGACTGAGCTCCGATAGGTTGTGTTACAAACAATAGTCCATAAATAATTCCAAGTGCTGTTAGAAACAGGATGCTTCCAAGAGTTATTCCTAGAATAAACTTTAAACGAGCATCTAAGTCTGCTGGGGTTAGCTTTTGTTTAGCCATTTGTTATTTCCTGTTCTGGTGTTGTAGGTGTAATTTTTATTACATCTTTTGTGCAAGTCTGTGAAGCTTCACATACTGGAGGATTACATTCTGCAATTTCCCAATTTTTAGGATCTTGACATGGGTATCTATAGAATCCACTATAGCCACATGAACTCAATGATACCATTAATAGTCCAGCTAAAGCAATAGCAGTTATTTTCTTCATACTACTATTATACCCTATTCTGAGTTTCTATTTCTGATAGGGCTAGTAACTATCCATAGAGCAGTAGTAGCTATAATGCCATAACCGACTATATCTTTAGCGCTTCCGTCCAAAACAACCCAAGCAATAAACATACCAAGAAGGGTCCATGCTTGGTCTACCATATCTTTTAGGATATTCTTTATTATTCTTACCATTTTCTTCTTCCTCCTTGACCTGGTGAATTAGCTCCTGAGCCTCCACCAGAATTTCCTCCGCCTCCTGTGCCACCCCCTGTGGCTCCTCCTGTTGCAACTGCTGCTGCATTAATTGCTGCACCTGCTGCTACAACTGTTGCTACAACCATTTCAGTTGCCTCTTCTCTTTCGCCTTCTGTCATATCTGCACCTATGCTCCCCAAGGCCTGTAAGGCTGCTCCTGGGTCATTAAATAACTCTTGTGCAAATGCCGCTGGGTCAGATATTAATTCTACTTGTACTGCAACTTCTGCCGTAATAACAACTGAGTCCCCATTTTCAGATGTTCTAACATCAACTGGTGTGCTTGCTGGTAAATCTGATAATCTAATTCCAGCCTCTGCAACCTGTTGTGCAGTAAGATTTTCACCTTCTGGCACTGATTGAATTAACGCATCAGCAACAATATCTTTTTCTGCTTCAGATAATTTACCATCTGAGTTAGCTAATTCAACAATTGCTGCAACGTCTTCTTGTGAAACTTCACCGTCTGATGCAAGTGCTTCTAGTACTGCTTCTTGATCTGCTACAGAAACTTTTCCATCTTCTGCCAATGCTTCAATTAATTGATTAGTTTCTTCTGCATCAATTTCACCATCTGCAGACATAGCTTCTGCAATTGCTTCAACTTCTGTACTATCAATTTTACCATCTTCCAATGCATCATCAACTGTATTTGTTACATCTTCTTCCGATCCCGTCACTGGCTCTGTGTCTACTGGTTCTGTTTCCACAGGTGTGGTATCTACTGGCTCTGTTTCCACGGGTGTGGTATCAACTGGCTCTGTTTCCACGGGTGTGGTATCAACTGGCTCTGTTTCCACAGGTGTGGTGTCTACTGGCTCTGTTTCCACGGGTGTGGTGTCTACTGGTGTGGTAGTTACTGGTGTAGTGTCTACAGGTGGCACGACTACGGGTGTAGTGTCTACAGGTGGCACGACTACGGGTGTAGTGTCTACAGGTGGCACGACTACGGGTGTAGTGTCTACAGGTGGCACGACTACGGGTGGTTCAACTGGTGCTGGTGCAATATAAACTGGAGCAGGTGCTGGTGCAGGAACTGCATTAATTACTGCTTGTGCTGTAGCAACAACAGTTGGTGCTGCTAATACTGCTTCTACTGCTGTTGAAACAACTGCAATATCTGCTACTTTTGTAGTTAATGTTGTAGTTGCTGTTGTTAATGCAGTCACAGTGTTTGCAGAAACAGTAGCGATTACAGGAATTGCTGCTGCGGCTGTTGTATTTGCTGTATTTGTTGCAACAATCGCCGTAACTGCTGAGTTTAATGTAGCAATTTGTGCATTTGCTGTATCAATTGCCGCTAGTACTGTTGCATTGTCTGGATCAGGAGTAGGTGTAAATGCAGCGCCTTGATTAATTGTTCCAGTAAACCCTGTAGTAGTACTTGTATTAGCAATAGCTGTTACGGCACCCCCAGTTGTCTCTCTTACATTAAACCTAGCGCCATTTGGTATTGGTCCAGTCACGCTTACATCTGCTTGCCATGCGCCATCTGCTGGGTTAACATCGGCATTAAATCTAACTTGAGTCATTTGTGTCTCTGCTGTTTGCAAAGGATAAACTCTAAGATCCCAAGCAACGCTAAGGGTGTTTGTAGTTGTTGAATATGTAATTCCAGATCCATTACTCCAAGTGGTCCAGTCATACCCTGCTATAGAAATCGAAGGCGCATTTGGAGTAGAATAATAGTTTGCACCTTCATTTACACCAAAGGTAATAGTGGCATTGGACCCGACGTAAACATTGTTATATGTTACTCCGCCCATCTGTAAATTAAATGGAAGATTCATTCTAATTCCAGCATCGTCTGTATTTGGCAAAACATTTGTTGTTGATCCGATTGTAGCTGCAAGGGCGTTTACTGCATCTTGAGCATTATTAATTGCTACGTTTGCTTGAGTTAATTGTGTTTGAGCCTCTGTCTGTGCAGGTGTTACTGCTGCTACTGCCGTGGTTGCCGTTGCAACTGTAGCTGTGGCAGTATCTACAGATGTTTGTGCTGTTTGAATTAAAGTAGTTGCTGTCTCTGATTGTGCAACTTCTACCGCAATTGCAGTTGCTACCTGAGTAACCGTAGTTGGCGCTTCTGTCATTAAGGGAGTTGCTGTGGCTATAACTGTAGACGTTGCTGATTCAATTACAGGTACTGCTGCAGTAATTACTGCCTGTGCTGTAATTACTTCTGGTGTTTGAGTTGTAGCTGTTACTGGAATTGCAGCCACTGCCTGTGTGACAGATGCTATTGTTGATGCAACTGTTTGAACAACTGTTGTTGCTGTTTCTACGGCTGAGGATACATTTGATACTTCTGCTACCGCAGCCGTCGCTGCTGCTACCGCTGTATTTGCTGCCGCTACAGCAGTGTTAGACGCTGTTACTGATTCAACCGCAGTGGCTATAGTCACTGTTGCTGTATCCGATGCAGCTGCGGCTTGTGCAACTTCTGTCGTTGCAGTTGCGATTGCTGTATTGACCGCTTGTTGTGCTGGGCTTACAACAACTTGCTCTGAGGGGGCTGGTGGCTCATTAGCATTAGCAAAATTAGGACTAAAAAGGAAAAGCCAGCCGATTATAAAAAGGCTGGTTAAAAAATACTGTAACTTTCTAGTCAACTAGGTATCTCCTAAGTAATGCAATATCTTTGCTTACTTAATAATTATACCACTAATGTTATTTAGGATTATCTGTTTTATAGAAACCATTACCTTTAAACTGGATGCCAAACGGAGTAAAGTGTCTAGTCATTTCAGACTCACATTCAACACATGTATATCCTGGATCCTCATCTTTAATTGATCTATGTACTGACATTGTTGCATGTGCATCATCATATGAGCATTTATATTCGTATACTGGCATCACAGTACCCCTTGAACTGATTTTGTCATTTTATGCAATCTGTAAAGCTGATCATCCCATATGCTATCTGAAATAAGTATGTCGGTTATCCCCAAAAGACTAAGTTTTTTTAGTTTTTCTATGACAGCCTCTTCTGTACCATATACCATAGAGTTACGCATCATATAATTCTTTTCTTGATTGGCCACCGCTTTTGCTTCTTCATTGGTGTCACGTATAATAACTATGGTTGAGGCCATTTTTCGTTTTGTATTTACAGTAAAACCCTCTTTGTAGGTTGATAACATTGCCAGGTGCATGTCAGCATACTTTTCTGAGTTTTCAATTGTTTTCTCTGAAGTTCCACTAATAACAATGTCTGGCTTTTTTATTAGCATTGGATGCTTTAAAAATTTTTCTATCCACTCTGTTGTGTACAAAACTCTTTGATCCTTAGTTTCCATTTGATTAGATATATATACCATATTATTTACACTATCTTCATCTTCTTTCATGTCTCCCGCTGCTACGTTTAGCATTACCCTATTTTTATCTATCTCGTGAAAAGAGTGCATCATCATGGCGCAAAGCTCAGGGCTAACCGCATATGTTCTAATTGCAAACATATATTTAAATGAATGTTTTGGATCCATAATATGTGCAACCTTGATCATATAGTCTGGCAAAAGAGAATGATAGACAAGCAAAATGGATTTATATCCTGCTTCATTTACGGTATTGGAAAGCCGTTTAAGTGAAATTAAATCACTATCATCTCTAACTGACATCCAATGCAGATCCATTTTTCCCTAACTAATAATAAAGAGCAGTTTGGGGACATACTCAGGTCCATCCTGCGGGTAACGGCCCGCTATCTGCGACTCCCCAGTTACGGGGTGCAGATTTCTATTATACCTTACTTGATTTTAATTGCTTTAGGCTTTTTTTCTTCTGGAACAATGCGATCAACATTAATATGTAGCATGCCGTCCTTTAGCTCTGCACCAGATACTTCCATGTATTCACCTAGAGCAAAAGATCTGACGAACTTTCTACCAGCAATACCCTTGTGAACAATTTCTGCATCTGTAACCTCTACAATTTCACCCTTAATAATAAGCGTTCCATCTTCTACTGAAACACTAACATCTTCCTTGGCAAACCCTGCAATAGCAAGCGATAGCCTATATGTGTCTTCATCTAATTTAAGAAGATCATATGGAGGATATGATTGAGAGTTGATTTTGTGTGCACTATTTAGACGGGCTAGGTCCCTATTAAAGCCAATAAAAAAAGGATCATTAAATAGATCCATTGCGAATTGTGTTACCATGTTATTCCCCTTTCAAGCGAATAATTTAATATAGACCCTCTATTGAGCGATCTATATATAATTATATCAAAATATTTTTAGATTGTCTACTGGTACCCCTGGCAGGAATCGAACCTGCGGCCAACAGATTAGAAGTCTGTTGCTCTTCCGCTGAGCTACAAGGGTATGGCTGGGGATGCAGGCATCGATCCTGCGACATTCGAATTAACAGTTCGACGCTCTACCATCTGAGCTAATCCCCATCGTTGTGACTTAACCCAATTTCTTTTAACAAGGACTCCGCTTCGGGAGTATAGGAAATGGTGGCTTCTAAATTTTCATTATATTCTACATTTATTAAATTCTTATTAAAAAGATCAAGCAGTGCTTTGTCTATAAATTTTACATGAGCTTCCCACAAATCAGGTGCTAAATATTTTGCCTTTTCTGTAACAGTAAATAAAATTTCTCCATCTTTGTCTACGCCGCTAATATCTACTGCGCCTATTTCAATATAGTAATCTAGATCTTCGTGCTCCATTTTTCCCCCTTCTGTGCAACAAGTAGGACTTGAACCTACGATTACCGAATTATGAGTTCGGGGCTTTAACCAACTAAGCTATTGTTGCCCGTTAGTATATTATATCCATAATGCGCCTGCCAGTCAATAGCGTCTTGTTGATCATTTAACAATGGCTGACCCTTTATATTTAAACTTGTATTTAAAAGCACTGGACATCCTGTGTCCCAATACCATTTTCTTAAAAGCATGTGAAGATCTGGATGCTGATCTCTATTAATTGTTTGTACTCTAGAGGTTCCGTCTTCGTGAACAACTGCTGGTATTTTTTCTGGGTACTTACATTTAACCGTATACTGCATGTAAGGAGATGTAAAATCCATATCAAACCATTCTCTTGCAAATTCCTCTAGAACTACTGGAGCAAAAGGTCTAAATTGTTCTCTTTGTTTAATTGTATTTACTTTATCTTTAATGTCTGGGTCTCTAGGGTCAGCCAAAATACTTCTATTACCAAGTGCTCTTGGTCCGTACTCTGCTCTTCCAACTGCAACTGCTGCTATTTTATTTGTTTTTAGTTGTGCAAGTATCTCGTTAACAGGATACGTTCCTCCCATATCATAGCCTAAATATGGAGTCTTCCAATCTAAATGCTTTCCATATAATGCTGCGGCGGCACCTAAAGAACTTCCAGCATCCCCTGGGTTTGGCATAATCCAAACGTCTTTAAATATTTTCCAAAGCAGAGTGTTGGCTGATGAATTTAATGCACAGCCTCCCATAAACACCAAGTTGTCCTTGCCAGTAATTAATTTAGCCATACGCATAAAATCGTTAAGTCTTTGCTCATAAACTATTTGAGCTGCTGCTGCTATGTCAAATTTATCTTCTTCTGAAACCCAGCCCCAGTCCGTAATGCCGTTATGAAAATTGTATTTTTGATTATTATATGAAGGAAAATAATCGTTAACTTTTTTATAGTATTTGGTCCAGTCCCCATATGCCGCCATACCCATCATAATATATTCCTCTTGGTTTGGCATTAATCCTATTAGTTGAGTAAAGGCTGAATAAAATAATCCAAAGCTCACTGGGTAATTATGTTTATACTTTAACTTAATTTTTTCGCCTTTGCCCGTCCAAATTGTAGAAGTGTTATATTCTCCCATAGAGTCTAAAACTACAATAACTGCATCTGTAAACTTGCTAGTATAATATCCAGCACACGCATGTGAGTAGTGGTGGCTAAAAGACTTTCTTGGCACACCTGGCAAATCAAACCTTGGTCTCCAGTCTCCTGCACCGCCCTTTAGAAATAGCCTGGAGGCCTTTAGAAGCGGTTTTTCGTAGTAGGCTATACGATCTGGTACCCCATACGACAAAGCGTCCTTAACTAAACTATCATTAATATACCAATCATTTTTTTGCTTACTGTATCTTTCTGAATGGCCCGCAAAGAGTATCTCTCCATCTTTAATTAAAGACAATGAGGCATCATGAGAGGTTTCATTAACTCCTAAAATAATCATTTTACTACCCCGTCCCATCTATTTTTCATTTCAGATAAAACTTTTTCTGCTACGTGTGCGTTCCTGTGGGAACCCCAGTGAGGGGTACTGGTTGCAACTCTCCCAATATCTTTTGCATGATCAAAAAAGATTTTATCCTCCGACTCTAAATCTTTGTGACAACCTGAGCTATCTAAAATATCTTTTCTCTCTTTATCTAGGCGCCAATTCCAAATTGGTATATGGAAATAGCTTTGATGATCTTTATTATTTTTTTGTAAATCTGCAACAAAATCCATTACACTATATGAGTTGCTCCAGCAGGACCACATAAATTTAATACCTGCATTGTCACAATATTGTTCGAGCATTAAAAGCATTTGCATATTTATAAAATATGCTGACTGTGGGTTCATGACATCTTCTATTGCGTATGGGGCTTTTGCGTATATAGGGGTAAAGACATCAACAGTAGCAATCTGTAATGGAGAAAAATCGATATCTTCCGTTTCTGTTTTTTTAAACTTTTTATAATATTCTGCCCAGTCCCACTTATTAAGCGTGTTGGGGTCTGGAATAAATTCAATCCTTTCAAATGGTGGTAGCATACAATAAATGTATTTTGGGTTTCCAAATTCTTTTATGTAAGCAAATGTTGAGCGAACAACTGAGCCTACTGAGTTACCCTCATAAGCAATATTATGGACTGTTCCCAAAAAGTTATCTTCTACAATGTCCGAAAACCTATATTGTTTTGGCAAAGAGTTCCCCCATGTTTGAGAGCATCCGTTTATCAATAAGTCTGCGGCTTCAAAAAAATCTTTGTCTCTGAATCCATAGTTATTTAAATAGTAATGAATATCATCTTTATTCCATTCCTTAAGCAACTTGCTGAGTGTTGGAGCTCTATTTACATAAATTTGATTTTCTAATTTGTTTGAATAAATAGCTTCGGCTGTTCTTTTGCCATCTTTTATATCCCAATCGATATATTTTTTGCCGCCTTGATTATCCATTTAAAGTCTCCTCATAAAATTTTTCTGCGATATGAATGCTTGCGTGTGCCCCTATGTGAGGGTTTTTGTGTTGATCATAATCGTTTGCTATTTCCCAAAACATTCTGTAACTTGGATTGTCTGCAAGATCTTTATGGCAATTGGGGTGATCTCCACTAAATGTTTTTTCGTTAAACCACCTAGAGTCTATAGATGTATAGCTTTCATAATATTTATTTTTATTAGCAATTTCTTTAAAGAATAAATTTTCGTCTGGATCCCAGAACCCATATCTTAAAAATATGTTAGACTGCTTGCAGTACTGCTCTAGTAACCTTAAAGACATAAGAGATTGGTCATAAGCAATTTCTTCTGTAATTACTTCATGCAGCACCAGGGGCAGTTTGTAAAATTTAGCGTGGTATTCAGGGTTAACGGAGCCGTCAATTAAAATATCATTTTTATGAGTTTCTTGAGAAACCATAACACCTGGAGTTCTTGGCAACCTAAATCTCCACAGTGGTGGCAATAGAATAAATAATTTTTCTGGGTGACCAACTTCTTTAAAATAAGAAAAAACTATTTCTACAATTCCTCTTATTGATTTTCCTGGCTGACCTAAATTATCTACATCTTTTACATTTAAACTTTCTTTTAAAATATTTGGCCAAATCAAAGAGTCTGGCAAGCCAGTTCCCCATGTCTGCGAGCACCCTGCAACTAAAATTTCAGCAGGAGCACCTTCAATAAAATTTCTTCCTCTATATAGCTTTCTATTTATAGAATAATTTTCTTTGCTGAACAGATCATAATCTGGGTGATCTTTGTAAAGACATTTATTTTGTACTTTATCTATGTAGTACTCTTCTTTAGCTTGGCTCCAAAGATTAGGACCGTGTGTATGTGACTGAGAAAGATTTTGAAGGCTAGGGTACAGAAAATTATTTCTTTGACTACTGTTATAAAACAGATCAGCTTTTCCTAACAGGGCATCACGAAATCTATTTTTTAAATTCATTAGTAAATGTAATCCCCTTTTTCTTTAATTCTTTTTTTCTTTTTCTTTCTATACAGGAATACATATAGGCTATAAAATATATTCTTAATCATTAATTGAGCTTTCAACTATTTGCTGTACGTATTCTGAGAAATGTTTTCTTATGTTGCCCATTGGCCTAGAGCCAGCAAGATTCCAAATTCTTTTATATTCAACAACATTAGCAAATGTGGTCGGGCACAACACTACCCCATTGTATTCTTTTAATACAGTAGGGAGAGGAACATGCTTACCACAACACTTACACTCTTTAGCTTTTTCTTGATACGTACTCATATTATTTGCATCCTGTCCATTGCGTCTCTCAAGTTACCTGGCATTCTTGGTGCTCTTATCATATTGAATGAGCTTGTTTCGCCATCATTTTCTGTCCCAAAATCGTTATCGTAGTTCATAGATTCGTATGTATGTATATTTATTTCTTGGTTTGTATCAAATTTACTTCTGCTTATAGCGTTGTAAATAGCTCCACAGACTGCGTCCGCCAAATCCTTAGACCCTTTTCTTGGGTGGTCAACTCTATCTCTCATAATTTTAAGCTGAAGCAATTCGTCTATTAGTAACTGTATGTGCGGCCCAGACAGTCTTTCTTCCGCCACAATCATTGCCATATCGTCGTAATGCTTTTTAGCGACAGACAGAATCTCTGTATTGATGCCGTATTGTTTTAGTTGTTGCATCATATCGTGAGAGTTCCATCTGTCAAAGGTACATACACGAATTTTAAATCCTCGTGTCTTTAATGAAAGTATGTAATCTTTTACTTCAGTAAAATCTACAGACTTATCTTTTGTTGGTGTCCAGAACCTAACTGCATCTATCTCAACAATAGGGGCTGGCTGTGAATATGTGTCGGTAACTTTAATATTTACCCATTTGTTTACGTGACCCATTGCTACCGCACAATGGTCATGCTTCTGCGCTAAGTCCACGTGAATAAAGTATTCTTTATCTGGATCTGGAATAAACCACTCTTCAAGTCTACCAAAATTATCTACAGCAAGATGTGCTTTATTAAAAGCCTTCTCAACCTTTTCTCTTGATTTAAAAAATGCATCAACAGCATCAGGGGGCATGCATGCAAATCTTGACAATGCGTCTAAAGGATTTGTAAAAAATGCTACCTTAAAGTCATCAATTTTTCTTACTGGGTTTACTTCCCAGGTAGGTCTCTTAAGTGCATATACTCTTGGAATTTTATAAGATAAGATATGGTCTTCTTCCCACTCAACACTAAATTCATTTCCTTGCGTATCATCTGGCAGGTCTTCATCCATTTTAAATTTATGATCACGGACAATAGTTTCTTTTTGTGCTACTACGGCATCGTACCTTTGCTGTATATAGTCGTTCTTGTATCTAGGAAATGAGAGTAATATTACCTTACCGAAGTCTGGGAAACGGGAATCTACAGATGCACGGTACATATCATATATAGCTGCGCCTGTTTTTGCCTGCTCATGTCCTGTTGTGTTATCAATAGCAAAGCCTGAAATTTCATCAAGGATGACCACAATTACGTTGTAGCCTTCCCAAGCTTCACGCTCTGAGTGACCTGAATGTACTGTAATAGCTTTATCAAATTTAACTTCTGAAGCCTTGTCGTTATACTTTCCAGCAAACCAAGGTGACTTGTCGATTCGTGTTTTAAAACCTTTAAAGAAAACGTTGCTTGCCTGTTGAGAGTTGATAGCAATGTTAATAATATCAATGCTGTCTCCTGGGGGCTTACCATAATATGTGGCTGGATCCTTAAGGCATAATAGTAAATATACTATATACGATACTGCAATAGTTGAGCAGTAATCTTTTCCAGAACCTTTTCCTAATTGAGCAACTACTTCATTAGCGGTTTGCTTAAATCTTATTCTTCCTTCTTCTTCTCCAAATAGCTTGATAAGCGTTGACTCTTTATAGATCTGTGAGCTTTTTTCGATAAGCGTGTACTGATAGTCGGAAAGTTCTGGAAGCCCAAGGTATTCTGGACTTCTAACAAACGTTTTAAGATCGACTGGTTTTTCATCGAACTCCTCTCCATCGAGCATGTCGATAAGGTCAGCAAAATCAAACGACATCGGCTTCTTCTACTGGCACTGATTCAATTACTCCAGTAATTTGGGATAATCGTTTTGCAACTTCCATCTTACACTTAGGGCATGTTGCTGTAGCTTCTTTTAATATCTTAACAAGGATGTCTTGCTTGCGCTCTGTTTCTGCAATTTGTGATGCAATTTCATTATTTTCTAATACTCCAATAGACTGTAGCATTGCAATTCTTTTAGTCTCAATATCTGCAATAAGCTTTAATGCACCAGATTTAATTCCTAATTGTCCAGACTGGTCTGCATCTTCTACTGTTTTCCAGGCCTCTTTGATAAGCATTGCATAGTGTTGATCCGCCCCCGAGATGGCCTCTCTGGCACGATCTCTGATGTTGCTATCATTATGGACAACGTCTTTCCAGTCATCGATTAGCTCAAGGACTTCTTTGCGCTGTATTCCTGTAGTGGTGGCAATCTGTGTGGGTGTGCTTCCTTTTAGAAGTTCTTCAACTACCCTGTTCATTCTGTCAAAATGTTCTGACAATTCTATTTCGCTCATTAATACAGTATACTTTCAGTCGACTAAAATGTCAATCAGAATTAGCCCTGGCAATCTTATATAGGACTAAATATCCAATTAAATCATCAATATCATTGTCTCCAGCATATCCTTGGTTATTCTTTACCCTATTTAATTTATCATCAATACGAACTTTTAATTGCTCTGTTGAGTCCGCCGTTGAAAATATTCTTGCTGGCTCAAGGGCAGAGTTGCCGTACGAGATATTCTTTTCAATTAACATATGTGCAATTTCATGGCATGCTCCCCAGATCTTATTACCTGCTGGTGCACCTACTGATCTTAAATATAAATCACTGCAACTAAAATTGCTAACATCTTCATATACCGCCTTTAGCATTATCGTCTCCTAATTAATTTAAACTGTTCTAGGTATCTCTGTATGGTCATAGCAGAGACTTTACACTCATCGGCAATTTCAGTTACCGTTTTCTTTTGAACCACATATCTTCTATGTAGCCAATCTTTACTTTGATATAACTTCATCGCTCTGTTAGTATTTTGTTAGCATAATGTGCAATACCAAAGCTATCTGCAACGTCAAAATCCACCACATTTAAATTATACTTCCTGTTAAAGTAATCAGCAGTTCTCTGCTTTCTTATATTGCGTAACTTATTTTTGTACCAGGAATCTGCGTATCCTGGATTAGCTAATCTTATTGCAGACTTTTCATCCTTTGTCGGATTTTTGTTGCCAATGTACGCCTGCCACGAGGATGGGCTAATAGTAATAACCTTAGACCCAGTAGACATAAGCTCAGCAATAACAACTCCATAGACATAAGACAATTTTATCACAGCATCGGGTGATCTGACAAGTATGGCACCTTCTACCGCAATATAATCACTTTTTAATTCTTCAAGCATCATATTCATTCTTAGTTTGGCGTTATATATTTTCTCATAAATATCCTGCCCGACTAAATCTATCTTTCCCCACTTCAAAGGAATATCATTTTCCATAAGGCAAAAAGCAATAGAGTTGGTGGATGCGTCTATTCCCAACACCCTATTGGCTTGTATTTTTTTTAAACTAGCTAACGTCATTTATCCTCTTTATAATAGACTCAACATTTCCAGTATTGATATTCTTTTCACAAGATGAGCATATGTTATTCTTATTATACCTGCTTAATTGTATATTGCATTTCTTGCAAAGCCTTTCAGCCCCATTTTTAATTGCTTTTTTCTCATAATACTTTTCCATGATTCTTTTATTAGTCGCAATTCTACAACACTCATCCTTGCAATACTTTTGATTATGCGTCTTGGGTGTAAACTTTTTCTTACACTCTTTGTTTTCGCAAATCATACAAGAGGAACCTCAAACTTTTCAATTTGAACAGTACCTAAAGGTGTTTCTTTTGAATAGCATTCTTTTTTAACTGGGCAATATGTGCAAGGCATCTTTGATTTTGAAGCACCTGCGGGGCGCATTGGAAGGTCACCATCTTTAAAGTTATCCCAAACTTCACACATCCAAGTAAAGGTATCTTCAATTATCTTAGTGTTTCTTTCATTCATTGAAATTGGTATAACAAGGATCTCTTGAGTGTTCTTGTTCTCGTATAAAAAGAATCCTTCTTTAGCATTCTTAAGCTTCATGTATGTTAATAGCTGAAGCATATGATTAGCGGTAGGCTTCATCTCGGACTGCCTTGTATCCCACACTTCTTGTTTAGCCGTCTTGATTTCACCGATCACGGTTTCACCATCGTACTCCATAATAAGGTCTATGAATCCTCTAATTGGTGGATACTCGTTAATAATCTCTTCTTCTTCTGCCTTAAACTGTGGCATAGACGCAATAAGTTTTTGAAGTCTTTCGTGTGCCTGTGTGCCTTGTGCCATATTAGCAACAGCAACCGCATCGTTATCATCAATAAACATTGCGCCAGAGAAAGCCATATACCAATACCTTGGGCATGTTCCGTGTCCATAGCCAAGCGAGCTTGGGCTAAATGATTTCTTTGTCATCTCTCCGTCTGCACGTTTAGTATTTCTATATGACTCATCAAGCAACTGGGCAAATAATTCTGGATCAAAAAACTTGCCAGTGTGCTTTTTAAACTTTAGATTCTTTACTATATCTCTACCCATTTAGGAGTTATACCTCACAACATATTTAAGCGCATCTACTAACTTGTCTATGGACTCTTTTACAGAATAATATATATTCTTTTTATTATTGTTTACTGTTCCCGCTTTGTCCTTAGCAATTGTAGAATATACAGATGCAAGCACTGCAAACTTTGTTGACATTGCCTGAAGCTCCATAATTAAATGCGGTGCTTTTGCTGATGGAACATCAGGATTCATTAACAATTTTACCACAATTGAAAGGGCCCTGTCTAAGTGTTCATCTTTCATGAACTCATGCAGATCATTAAACTCTGTGATATCGCTAATTAGCTCAAGAGTATTTTTATCTTCAGCCATTCTTTATCCTTTTATCCCACTTGTCTAGAAATAGACCTACAGGGTATCCAATTACAAACCCAACCATTAACCCCATTAGAAAAGCGCTCATTAGAATGGAACTTCTACTTCTGTAATGTCCCATTTAGAAGGGGCTGACCAGGAGTTATCGAACGCTGGGGCAGACTCTTTCTTTGATAGAGACCATGTTGTTACTGCAATTGTGTCTGCATTAACGTCATAAGATGTTCGGCTATTGCCTTCTTTATCTTTCCAGGTCTCTTCATAAATCTTACCCACTATAACTACTTCCTGGCCTTTCTTAAGAGTAGCAATACTCTGTTCCGCCAAACTCTTCCACGCCTTAACCGTCCACCAAGATGTATCTTTATCATCCCAGTTGCCAGTTGAATCGTTTTTCACACGGTCATTAGATACAATACGTAGTCTAACTCCGCCTCCGTTAAGCTTAACTGGATCTTGCCCTACACGACCAACGATTGTAATTGTTGGATTAGCCATTATTATTTTCCTCCCAGAATGCGATCAAGTCTTCTAAGACTGACCACTCAATGATTCCAAGACGAACCTTGGAATCCTCACCGATAATAATTTTAAGGGCAGGGTGCATATTCCTGCTTACCTTAAAAGTATCTGTACAGATTTTAGCCCATACATCTTTATTTAAATTAAATGATGCTTTTGCTTCTTTGTAGTCCACAAGGAACTGATTCCACTTGGCATCACCTTTTTGATAATCACCACGGCCACTATTTTTTTGAGCCTTAGCACCATCACGTTTTACTTCTGATCTTTCTGACATTACTGAACCGTAAATGAATTCTTATGTCCATCTGGACATTCCCAAGATATGGTCATATTAACCGCATCCCAAAAATATTCTTCTGAATCCTTGTCACACTTGCTGCATGGCTTAACTCCGCCTAGCTTTTCAAGTTCTGGAGAAAATATTTTTTCTGGCTTATTAAGAAATTCATCAATGCTTGGCATTTATCTCTCCGATTAAGCTGTCTACAACATCTGGATTTTCTTTTAAATATGCTACAGCCTTTGCACGTCCTTGAAAACGTTCTCCATTTACCGTATACCATGCTCCACCCTTTTCTACTATGCCACACATTTCTGCAACATCTAAAGTTTCTCCAACACTATCTACACCAAGAGTTCCCCCTTGGTAATAAAAATCATATTGTCCCGATAGATTTGGGGGGCCGAGTTTGTTGTAATCAATAATCCAGTTAACTGGCCTTCCGACTCTTTGCTCAATGATCTTGTCGCCAACTTTAACCCCAGCTTTAATAGCATTCGCCTCAGCCTCAGACGACCAGAGCTTAATGACCGTGGAAGAAAAGAACTTGACTGCCATGCCACCTGTGGGGATGTGACTAGCATGCATAGATCCAAACTGATTTCGTTGTTGTGAGATGAGAACAAGTAATGTGTTTTTGTTTGCATAGTTTAACATTTTGACTGCGTGGGTCATATCCTTTGCTTCAGCGCCGATTTGCTTTGTATCTTGCAAATCTTTCATTTCATTTCCGTCTTTTTCAAAATAAATAGCTGGAAGCAATGCTGAGATTGAATCTACTACAATTAAATCAACACCTGCATCCATCAACTTAGTAGCAACATCAACCATATCATTTACAGTTTTTGCTGGAGAATAAATAAGAGAAGAAGAATCTACACCCAGTTGCTCTGCCCAAGATTGATCGTATGAGGCCTCTGCATCAATCCAAGCACAAGTCTTTCCCTCTTTTTGTGCAAGAGCAATCATCTGCAAACAGAAAGAAGACTTTCCAGCAGATTTGTTTCCCCATACAAGAACTTGCCTGCCATAGCCTAGCCCACCACGCAATGCAAAATTTAACCCAATACTTGGCGTTATTTGTTTTTCAACCTGAACGTCTTGTGCAGACTGAACTCTTGCTCTTGTTTTAGGATCTAGCTTAGCTAAGATACTATCTATTTCTATTGTCATTTATACTCTTTCTTTTTTATAGTATATCATTAAAACCGATTGCCGTGAAGAGGTGGTCTGTCTTTATTTATATTAAATTTGTTTTCTAAAATTTCATCAAGGCTTTCTGTTACCCATTCATGATTTCTTAATCCTGCATATAGGTCTAGCGTTCTAATTAATACATCTGCAATTTCTTCTACAATTTCTGCACTAGGCTTATTTTTTCTAATAGCTTCTAATACCTCTGTTACTTCTGAATGTATTAGTGCCAGCTTTGTGCATACAATATTGGTATCTATTTCATGGGGCCAGAATCCTTTTTCAATTGCTGTTTCGTGTAGAATTGCAGAAAACGCATCAAGGCCGTACTCTGTTAATACGCTATCGCTACTCATTATTTTCTTCTGCCTTTAATGAAAAATTAAATACTCTTTTTTCTCCATCGTAGTCAATATTTAACTCACGGTTTTCTGCATTTAAATTTACAAATGTGTCTACTGGAACCTCAACACTTTTAATTGTTTCTAGCACAGAAACAAGAACTCTTGTTGCATTCATTGCTCCTAAGATATCCTGTGCATTTGTTTCTTCTGTCATTTTATTTCCTTTACCATTAAAGTTCCATCATCTAAAGTAGATAGAACAACCTTACATTTCATTCCTTCACGCATTCTTGCTAAGGACATCTTATACATTGTTGGGAAAGCAATAACTCTTGTTAGTTCTTTATTGCTATTAGAAAGCACAATGTGGCTCATTGTTTTACCCGCCTTGGTAACATACGGAGTAAAGTTAATTACAGTATACTCATCCTCTTCAAGATCATACTCTTTTCTGTAAAGATAGTCAACAAATATATCACCACCCTTTGGGTCTATATCGCTTACCTTAATGTATCTTGCAATACGATTATCTCCTACAAGAATGAAATACATCTGATTAGTTTCAATTTGAGTTTGTTCTGTATGAAACAGTCCGATTGATCCTGTTTCATCTACCAGCTCTACTCTAGCCCATCCGTTTCCACGCTTAATTGACTTTACCATTCCAAACATTACAAACGAACCTAGGTCCTCAAAGTCTTCAATTGGTCTTGCTTGCGCTTTAATTCTTGGAGGTATTCCTTCTAGGTTAAATGTAGGTATACCTAGGTATTCATAGTAACTATCTTTTTCATTACCTGTTCTAGGGTTATCATCAAATGCCGCACCGCCAATTGCATTTAATGCCGCAATAGCACGGCTATTGATTCCACTACCTTTCTTTGAAGCTTTGTCAATGAAGTCAGCGTAATCTTTAAATGGTCTTTGATCAATAATTTTATTAGCAATGCTGTCTGAAATAAATTTAACTTCAGCTAGGCCAAATACAATTCTATCTTTTTGCAATGAGAAATAAATGTCAGACTCATTAATGTGCGGAAGAGATACACGCAGACCTAGTCGCTTAGACTCAATTAAATATTCTGTTCTCGCATCTTTATCATTTTCATTCTTAAGAATTGAAAACATAAACTCAAGAGGGTAATAAGTCTTAAGCCAAGCAGCGTAATAAGACAACATAGAATAAGCAACAGCGTGGGAACGGTTAAAAGAATAACCAGCGTGAGCCTCAAAAGTATGCCAGAGCGTTTCGGCTTGCTTCTTAGAAATGTGCTTTGAAGCCCCATCAATAAAGCGATCCTTGAACTGGTCGAATTCTTTTGCATCTTTTTTCTTTCCAATAATCTTGCGGACCTTATCAGCCTCTGACCAAGACATACCACCTAGGTGGACGCAAGCTTGCATAACCTGCTCTTGATATATAATAACACCATATGTGTTCTCGGTAAACGGCTTCATAATTGGGTGAATAAACTGTACGGCTTCATCTCCGTGTTTACGCTTAATGTATGAGGCACCCACTGTATTCATTGCACCTGGACGAACCAATGCGTTCGATGCAGCAAGATCTTCAAACTTGTCTACCCCCATTTTAATAAGAAGGTTTGTGTATGGAGTTGCTTCAGCTTGAAATACACCTTTAGTGTATCCATCGCTTAGCATCTTATAAACTTTTGGATCATCCATAGGAAGGCCTGAAAGGTTTATGTCCTTGCCAGTTCTTTCTTTAATAGATTTAATTGTGTCTGACATTACAGATAAAGTCTTAAGACCCAGTGCATCTAACTTGATAAGACCGATATCGGCAACAGTGTCCATATCGTATGCGACCACTGGAATTCTTCCTGAAACTTTATCCTGTGCATCTTCACGAGATTCAACAGGTGCATACTTTCTAATATCATCTTTAGCAACAACAACTCCAGCGGCGTGTACACCAACAGAACGAATACGACCACGCAATCTTTCTGCTAACCAAACAACTTCTGGGTATCGTGTTCTAAATTCTTTTGTATTTGGAGAATCAATAAAGTCTTCAAATGTATCTACTGGCTTTAATGCACGGTTTACTTCTTGGAGAGGAACCATAAACACACGAGCAGCATCACGGACAACGCCCTTATCTTTAAAATAAGTATATGTTGATATAGAAGCAACGTGTTTAAATTTTTTCTTTAAATAATCCTTAACTTCTTTTCTTCGGCGGTCTTCAAAATCTGTATCAATATCTGGAAAGTCATTACGCTCAGGATTAATAAATCGAAAAAACAAAAGGTCATATTTAATTGGATCAACATCTGTAATTCCTAGGGCATAACAGACGAGAGAGCCTGCTGCAGAGCCACGGCCTGGGCCCACCCTAATATCATTATCTTTAGCCCAGTTAATCATATCTGCTACTACCAAGAAATATGAGGCAAAATTCTTTGATGCAATAACCCCAAGCTCTTCCTCAAGGCGAGCCTTATAGATATCATCTGAAGCCTTCTGAAGCCTCTCTAAGCCCTTTTGAGACAGTTCCCTTAGTCTTTCATCGGCATCAGTCTTAGGGACTGGTAGGAGGTCTAGGCCCTGATTAAAGTCATACTCTCCTATTTTATCAGCAATTTCCATCGTATTCTCGTATATATCTGTTCTGGTAAATCCAGCCTTAACAAAATCAGCCTGAATTTCTTCACGAGTCTGAATAAATAGATTGTAATCTTGGAAAGATATTCTTCTATCTGGATATAGATAGTTTAATCTATCATTAATATCTTTAATATTTCTGGACATATCAAAGTCAGCATCCTTATCCATCTTAGGGGATGTTGATAATATAAGCATTGCCTCTTCTAATACTCTATCTTCTTCTTTGGCAAAGTGAGCATCACCTGTTGCCACCGCCTTAATTTTAAGTTTGTCTGCTAATTCTAGAAGGGCAGAGTTGATCTCCACAGGGTTATGTGATTGCACTTCCACGTAAAAATCTTGTCCGAAAGTTTGTTTAAAGCCTTTGAGAAGAAGTTCTGCTTCCTCCATGTTACCTTTATCGATAGCCTTACTAATGAGTCCATTAAGACATCCGCTGAGAACGATAACACCTTCGCTATAATCATTTAAAATCTCCCTGTCAATACGTGGTTTATGATAGAACCCTTCGTTCCAAGCCAGCTCTTGCAATGTATTAATATTTTCTAGACCCTTTTTATTTTTTGCAAGTAAAATAATATGATTATACGCTTGAATTGATTTATCTGTTTTAGAAGAGCGATCAAATCTATCTGTTGGTGATATATACGCTTCTACTCCAAGGATCGGCTTTATACCCTGATCCTTACATGCAATTTGCATTTCACGATGTGAAGATAATGTTCCGTGATCTGTTATTGCAATTGCTGTTTGACCAGCCTCTTTTGCTGCTTTAACAAGTTCGGCAGGAGAATTAAGCCCATCCATTAATGAATAGAAAGAATGCACATGCAAATGTGTAAAATTCAACTTAATTCTCCGCCTTCTTAACCTGTTACCAGTCTACGCTGCTAGAAGCAGAAGACTCTTCGCCGTGAGTATTTTCACCAGCAAAAAATGACTCTTGCTCTGTGTATGGCATATCACGTACGGCTGTCTCTTCAAGCTTGAAAAGCTCAAGAGAACTTGAATCGAATGGTGTTTCATCCTTAGCAAGTGGAATAATTGTATAACTTGTATCTGTTTTTGTGCCAGTTCGCTTGATGCGCCACATTAGATTACTAATGCTTCCCATTTCGCCTGCATACTCAATAAGAGTAGGAGTTACTGTCTTTCCGCTTGAACCCTGTGAAAGGATTCCAACGTATGGGTCTTCCTTGCCGTCGTCAACAAGAACATTAATGTAAAGTCGTGAACGACCCTTCCATCCTGCCTTGTAGTCCTTGCGGTGTTGTTCGCAACCATAGCACTTTCCTTGGTCATCCATTGAGCATAGTGCCTTGCGACGGTAATCTTTTGGATTAGTATGCTCTACGGCAATAAATCCTAGACCTAGCTTTTCATTGTATGTTGGTGAATCTGGATCTAGTTCCTGCAAGAAGCGAATCTTTACGCTCTCACCATCTTCTAGTTTTACCCAGCGACCTTTAGTTCCATCTCCGCTTGAAGCTTGCGGCTTGTCCATTACTTGATTTAATCCTTTTAAACCCTTAACGATTCCCATATTGTTCTCCTTGTATGTAGTTGATGGTATAAATCCATCTGTATTACTATTATAGCATTAAGCCCAGGATCTGTATTCTATATCAGATACTGCGTTTACAACACAAGCTTTAATTTCCTCATCGGTCATATCGCCTGCATCTTTTGCATCGTGTGGGTATATCTTACCATATTCATGCGAAGCCCACAAGAGGTCTTTATTTTTTAATCTATTGGCTATGCTTAGGCCTAATTCCCTGCCAGCCAAATCTGCGTCAGTCATTATTGTTATTTTATTAAAATATCTATTTAGTATACCGTGTTGCTCGGTTGATAAGAATCCTCCAAGTGTTGCGACAACATTTGGGAAACCCGCTTGGTGCACACGTATTGCATCAAAGCTAGACTCTACAACTATAACATGGCTGCCAATTCGTTTGGCACGGTGAACATTAAACAATGTCTTGCTCTTAGGAAGGTTAGTGCTATTTTTAAAAGACTTACCTTCAATTGATCTTCCAACAACTCCGATAGGAATACCGTCTGGGCTGTGAACTGGGACGGTAACCATGTTTTGTTTTTCAGAATAACCTAAAGAGAAATGTGTCATTGAAGACGTATCTATCTTTCTTGATTTAAAATAGTCCCTAGCCTTTTCAGACTTAACTAATCCATTATATAATTCCTTTAATGTATCTTCCGAAAACTCTTCAAAGTCTGGCTTGTCTTCAAATATGCCAGCCATAATTTCATCAAAGTTATTTAATACTTCTTTTTCTTGAGATGCTATAAACCTAATAGCCTCAAAATCATTCTTGTGTAATACACGTCTAACTAGCTCTACTAATGTTCCAGACTCTCCACAAGATGGATTAAAGCACAGCCAAACACCTGTAGATTTATTTATGCAACAACTTGCTGTGTGTCTATTAGAATGAAATGGGCAGTAAAACATAACCTCATTACCTGGTTCCGCCACAACATCTAAGCCTAAAGATTTAACTATTGACTTGATATGGTTCGGCGCATACTGCGTGGAATTAACTTTCCTTGCGTTATGCCCTCTGATAGCCATGCCTGCTTCTTTCCTACATATACTCCGTAAAGTGTCATTAGGAACACCCACGTTTGTCCGTCAAATTGTACCGAAAAATTAGTGTCTATGTCAAGCACTCTTGCATAGCCTTTACTTCTCATGTCATGAGTAAGCATACTTTCGTACTGGTACCTTAGCCTAGGTATTCCAGCATCGTCAGCAAACTCAACCCTTACTTGGAATCGTTTTATCTGTTTGTGATTCACTCTGTTGGAATGGATTCTCGTAAATTTCCTTGACGATACCACGGTTGATATCCCAGTCTAGATAGAAATTAAAATCGTGACCGTGTCTATTCTTTCGAGAGACAATCTCAATCATATTAGTTTGTGGGTATCTGTGAACAGCCAAAGCCATATCAGCATCATACTCAATTGCCTTTGACCAAGCAACTTGGCTCATCATGGGCGGATTATCTTGATCAGAGATATCGTCTGCCGTTGCAGCAGTAATATCAATAATTGGAATGTTGTTTGATACTGCAAGCATCTTAAACTCACGAGAAACGTTTCTATTTCTTTCTACTTCAGAGTTAGAACGCTTGTTATCATTAAACAGCTGATGATAATCTAGGATAACTAGGTCTGGCTTGTGTTGATCTATCTTGCCTTGAATAGTTGCAGGAGTAACTTCTGATGCACCTTCATTTGAGATGAGAACAAAACTATTTTTTCCCTCAAACTTCTTGTTTCCCCAGTTACGGAAATCATCAATGTTGATATCACCTTTTGACAGATCACTTGCTTTAAATATTCCAGAGCCTAGCATTGTAAAGATACGGTCACGCATATTTTCTGGTGACATTTCAAGAGAGACAATCATTGGCTTAAAGCCTTGCTCCCATGCTTTGCATGCAAGATAAGCGGTAAACCAAGTCTTTCCTTTTCCTGGCCATCCGATTGCAACAATTAAATGTCCTGGAGCCATTCCTGTTGGATAAGCTTTATCAATTGCATCGAACCCCGTTAGGATTCCTGGTGCTCCACCCATTACAGATGAACGTTCTTTAACTGCTTGATAATGCCGTGCTGCGTTTTCAACATCAACAATATCTAAGTCTCTTACGTTGTTTGTGTATCGACTTAAACTAGCAAGGTCACTTTGCATTTGTGCAAGAACCCTAGATGCTGCATCTTCTTTAAGAGCAGATCCTCCACGCATAATAATTGCCTTAAGCTTATTTGAAATAAACTCATTCTTAAGTATGTCTAAGTAGTAGCCTGTCTCTGCCTTTGCCTCAACTGGCTCAAAATCTTTATGTCGTTCCATAAGAACGCCAGCCTCTGGAACTGCTTTAAACTTATAGTAGTACGACTTTAGGCTTTCCCAAATATCTCTATGTGATGTAAACAGGTCGTCAACATTGTCTGCCAACAGTGTGCTGATATCTTTATTCTTACATACAGCAGAGATTAATGTTGCTTCTGTATTCACTCTTCGCCCTCCACCATCTTCTTAGTCTCATTCAATAGAATGCTACGGTTAAACTTGTCTTTTTTAATTTCTTTATTCAAAGCATCTATTCTATCAAAATTGTTATAGAAAAAATTTAATGGGTGGCCTGTCTTGTTGGTAGAAAAATAGTATATTAAAAGTTCTTGAGCACGTTGAAAACCAACACTCTCAATAACATCATTCATTGCCCACTTCTCTCTAAACTTATTTACTGTAAGAGACTTGTTGTATTTCTCTTTGTAAAGCGAAAGGTATAGTCCAATTAGTATGTATGGCTCTTTCTCATTTGCCACGTTTTAATTCTTCTTCCACCTCACGAGTTTTTTCAATAAGCTTGTCTTCAACAAACTTATATACTCTTTCGGTAGCAGCATCTACATTCTCTCCGTCTCGAAGATCATCTTCAATGCCTACTCCAATTTTAATGCTTTCGTAATTACCTAGATTACGTGTGAACGAAAGGTCCACCTTAACTCTCGTTGTCACTTGTGCTCCTTATTTGTATGGTTAGATAATGTCATATGGGCAAAATCTGATCTGACTTCTAATTCTTTATTGCAAACTGGGCAAATTACAATTCTGCTGCTTGCCATTATTCCGCCTTCCAAACTGGTATGAACCCGCTGTCTGTCTTAGTATACAATATAATGTTGTGTTTGAGAAGCCCCAGGAGCTCTGTTTTTGAAGGAACATTTCCAGAGTGTCCTGAATCTAATATAAACTCGTGCAGATCTAATATATCTTTCTCGCAAAACATATACTTAGACCAGTTCTTATTCTCTGGATCACCTATAGGATATATCTTTTGAGGAGCCTTTATTTTCCCTTCTAAAATATAATCGTGCAATGTTACAGTATGTTTATTTAATAATACCGAAACATCTTTTATTCCGTAGGCCTTGCCCATATACTTTTCAACCTGTGAGTATGAATACATAACTCTTTTTTTATCTGGATAGCACCAAGCGACAAGCTCATCCTTTGATCTGGATGCTTTAATAACTTTGTGTATCTTATCGTTTAAGAAGAAATACCGTAGTTTTTTGAGTTTTTGGTTTCTCTTTTGTCTAACCATTTACCGAAAGCACTCGTCTCTTTATTACACATCCAGCGTTTGCCGCACATGATACAAAATAATTCCATATGTAGTTTTTGAGAAAATACTCTATCTACAAAAACTCTGCCTTTACATTTTCCACACCACATTATAATGTAAAGACCTTCCCGTCAACTACGCAAGAGTAATCTGGTGCAATATGAATCATTTGAATATGCGGATAATCATTTACAATATGGGCAACGGCAAATCCCTTTTGCCAATCATGGTGCTGGCTATACTTCATTCCATCGCTCTTTTCATCACACATATGTCCAATCTCATAGCCACGAAGAGTTTCTCCTTCTCCACCGTTTCTAAGTTCATATGTTACCATATGTGAAGCAATTCTGTGTGAGTGTCCACGAATAAGAGAAACCTGTAGGTCTTCCATATCTTTTCTTACTGCCCCACCTGCTGCAATTGAAAGCCCATGGTGAACGTGAATATCCCCAAATCGACGCTTTGGCAACTCATTATAATAGATATACTCATATCCTAATGAGTCTAAACTCCAGAGTGACTCTGGTGTAACTTCAGTAATATAATCAGGAAGCTTTGCGTCTACGTAATTAAATACTCGTATGTCGTGGTTTCCTAGCGCTGAAAAAAGTTGTGCATCTGGAAGCATCTCTCTTGTCTTTGCATAAAAATCTCTTGCGCCCTTTGCTTCATGTCGCATCATCGGAACAATAAGATCTTTGCTATCGCTCTTATGATAGTTTAAAAACTCTGCGGATCTTCCTTCTGTATATTTGCTATAACAGGCCTGATCGTCTGTATCTCCAAGGTAGTCTACAACGTCTGGCTTAAACCATTTCATGACCTTAAACCATAGGGCTATCATCTTATCATCTTGATATGGGAACTGCTGATCGGATGAAAGCATCCATTTTAAATCGTTGCTCATTTTCTACCTTAATATGTAAAAAAAGTCACGGGTACGTGACTTTGATGTTACAATAATTGTAACATATTGGTGGTGCTTGTCAAGGGGTCTAAACGATATCCCTCATGCAGATTGCTATTACATCTACGTATATGGTGCGAGTATTGTCTCCGTTAAAATTAACATATAGCGTTGGGTTTCCTGTACTTACTCCACCTACGCTTGCGGTTATAACATCCTTGTCTGTTACGGAAGCCCTTATCCCAGTAGAAATATATACCTTACTTGAAGACAATTCAGACTGAGTAAACTTATCTCCAAAATTAATAGGAGTGTTCTGTGGGGTGCCCGCTTTTACATTTTCAAACTTATGTCTAAATGTAAATATGACTGGAACTTGAGGAGATGTCCCTGTTGATGAATTAGATAAAGATATGGCATTAGACTGATATATATTATTTATATTATCAACCAACTTATTTAACTTGACAGGATCCAGTGGCTCCCCGTCGTTAAATGTAACTGGTATAAATGAATTTGTTGCCATTGCTTATCTCCTTATAGAGGCAAAGAATTTTCGTATTCTTTTACCGCTTCTTCTTTTTCTTGCTGTTGCTGCATAATTGTTGTAATTTCTGCACGAAGAATTGCAATCTGAGTCTCATAGTTTGAGACAATCTCCCCAATTCTTTGCTGTAAAGCTGTTATAATTAGTTCAGCTTTATCTGCCATTTTTTATTCCTGTTCTACTACTACTACAGTTAATGAATTTTTTTCAGTAACTAGCGCTGCTTTTACAGCATTTGCTTCAGCAATTCTAGCATTAATTGCAGTAATTTGTCCAGCATCTGGCGATGACACTGCATTTGCTTGAATTAAATCCAGACTGTGCCCGTATAGGTTATACTCTACAGACTTAATGTGCTGATTAACTATGTTTAATTTTTCTTCATTTGTTAGCATTGTTGTCATTTTGTTCCTCCTTTCATATTATAGCATTTCAAGCATATTAGTCAATGCCTGAATCTGTGAGTTTAAATCTTCAATAGACTCAAATACCTCTGGGTCTTGGCTAATTTTTCTATTTTTTAATCCCTCTAGGTTTTTTAACCTAGAAAAAATTAAATATCTTTTATCGTCTGTTGATATCATTATAATAGTGGTGAGGTATATGTTCCTGGATAATTAACCCCATCAATTCCTCTCATTCTAACTCTGACTCTACCGAACCTTGTTCCCACCGCTGCCGTGGTTCTACTGCCTTCACCAGATCTTACAAGGAAAGACCAGTACGTTCCATCCCTTGTGCTTTGATATGGGTAAGTATCTCCTCCAGTTGGATAGGCAAGTGTACCAGCTCCTCCCGTTACTGTAGATCCACTTGTAGAGTTTGCTGAATAAATTTCATATTGCATTCCTATTATTTCAGTATACGCTCCTGACGGAGTTGGATAGTCTGCAAAGTACTCGTAGCTAGTGCTACTGTTATTTGGATATCTTCTAAAGTAAAGAGTAGGCGCAGAACACGTTGGCTGAGTCCCATAATATGCGTATAGGGTTATATTAGAGGTAGGAGTAAAGCTAGCGCCGAATGCATATACAGTTCCAGAAGTAGTACCAGTTCTCCAACCACCAAAAATTCTATTGGTTCCTCCACCCATGGTTCCTATTGTAGCAAGAGTAACTGATCCTCCTTCTGTAGTTTGTGGTGCAGTTGATTTAGAAGGTGATCCCGTTGCACCATTTGCGCTAAATGTAACTGTGTATAAAGTTACACTAGTTGTCCATTTAGCATAAAGATCTAATGCTGTATTGCCGCTGTATGTAGCACCTGCTGCATAATCTGTTCCAGTTCCGCTTGAATTTGTGTTCCAACCAGCAAAAGTGTAACCAGTTCTGGTTAAAGTATTTACATTTGTTCTTAGTGTAAGGTTAACTCCATGTGTTTTTGTTTGAGCATCTGGGACAGATCCTCCAGTGTTGCTGTTGCCGTAGTAAGTAACGGCATAGGTGTTTGCTGTCCATTTTGCATATAGAGTTACGGCTGAAGTTAAAGTAATTGCTGCACCTGCTGCATAATTAGTGCCTGTTCCATCTGCCTGAGTATTGTATCCGTTAAAGGTATGCCCTGTTCTAGTTGGAGTGTTTGAAGATACTGTTGTAGCCCATCCATTCCATGGGTCGGTTCCGCTTGAGTTAGAAGGTAGGTTTTCTACGGTATCAGTAGTATTTTTATTATAAGTTAAAGTTCTGGTACCAGATATATCAATATAAGTACCAGCACTCCAATTACTTAATGTTGTTGAAGGTGCAGTTGTTCCTGTTGTTGTAGTTGTAGCTGAAGATCTAATAAAAACATAACACCTTCCAATAGCGTCTGGTCCAGACTCATCTAAAACGGGGCTTATTGTTCTTGACCCATCGGGAGTAACAGAAACACCAGGAGTATCTGAGCTATAATGCCAGTAAATTTGATACGCAGGTCCAGAGTCTGTGACTGCTGTAAATGGAACAGAAAGCCTTCTCGATCCAACTACAAAAGCCCCTGCGGCTGATAGAGTTGGGGTTCCCATTGTTGGGGGAACCTTTGATGAGGTTACTGTAAGAGAAGCTGTAGAAGATTCATAATAAGGTATTGTTTCGATTGATACGGTATATGATCCTGCTTCAGAATATTGTTTTGTTAAGCTAAATGTTGGATTTAATGTGCCCGATGCGTACTCTCCTACTGGTAACCATCCGCTGTCTGAGTTATCTCCGTAATCAACTTTATATTGACGGGGATATCCATTTGTAGATGGAGTAGCTGGGTATCCAATTAAAGATCCAGAAATTGTTACATTTGCATTTCTTGCAGCAGTGGTAGGGCTTACTGAGATTGAAGAATCAATTGCTTTTCCAGTATAATAAGTAGCATATCCGCCTGTATATCCTAATTCATAAACTCTTCCTATACCCTTGGTAGCACTTAACTCTATCTCTAGCCACCAAGTAGGGCCTGAGCCTCCTCCATTAAAAACAGAAGTATCAATTAGATCAAGGTAATCGTAGCATGTTGCTGTAGTTCCGCTTACAGAAACACTGCTTATGTAATTACTGGCTCCTGGAGTGCTAACATATGAATCATATGCAGCTTCTGCTCCAGCATCGGTATCTGCTTGAATTAAACCTGTAGAAATTTTGTAGTATCTATCTGTATCATAATTATACATTCTATATCTAATTCTTATAGTAGTGCTGGCATCATATCCATCAAGTGTCCATGCATATCTATTTAATGTGCCTACTGGCCATCGGCCTCTATTGTCTAAACCATTTTCACCATTTTCATCTTGTACTTCAACATTAGAAAAAACAAGTGGTGCACCAATTATTCCTGTTGAAAATGAAGCAACGCTATAGTTGTCTGTATAGCCAAAATGTACAGTATTTGAATTTACCGCAGTGGTTTCAGCTATAATATATTTTCCAGAATCTGTAATAGCACTTGGGGTGTAGCGGCTTGTCCCTGATCTAGAAGTGGATGTTGCTCCAGTAGATGTTGCTGCAATAGTTTCTGTTTTAATTAAATCACCGCCAGGTTCATCGGTGGTGTTTCTCCACCATTTTATATAGGATAGATTTGGATCTATTTTGTTGTAATAATAATTTTCATAAACATAATTTAGAACAAGCTCTGTTCCAGCCTGCTCTACTCCAGTCCATTGAAAATCTGTTGTTGCTGGAGCTCGTTTAATCATTTTAAGTGCTGGAGAGATTGGCTGAATTTGATTTGCAGTAGAACCATTTTGAACACTTAATTCATAAAATAAATATTTTCCGTCAAGCGCAGTTCTATCTGCTTCAGTAACTCCACCTCCTGAAGTAAATAAATCTCCCGTAACTACTGTGGTTCTTTCTGCTGGCAAAGCGGATGCTGCATCTGCTTTTGTAAACTTTCTTCCAAAAATAGAAGTATAGTTTGTATATACTCCGTCTTTGCCATATAAGTTGTCATTTAAAAATCTTGGACTAACGGCTACTGGACCATCATAAATGGTTCCAGCGCCCGTATTTGTTGTTCTTATAGATGGGGCAGTTGTAGTGTCTGGCAAAGATGCTTTAGTATAAACTTTAACCCACGTGAGAACTCCGCTAACAAGTTTTTTTATAAATATACTTTTTGTTTCAGTCCACCCTGTTGATTTTTTAACAAAGATAGACTTCATTTCAGTCCATCCCGTGGATTTTTTAAGAAAAGTTTTTGGCATTTATATTAACTCGCAGTCGAAAAGTATAGATCGCCTTGTAGGCCGATGTCTGAACTTGGAGCAGATGAACCACCTGAAAATATAGCTCTTCCTCTAGTTAGTCTGCCACCAGAGTCTACCTGAAGAAATGCTGGAGACTCTTTGCTTGAGTCTGTAGCACTGCTTCTGTGCACGTATGATGATCCAAATCCTGCGCCAGCAGGGCCTTTTATAATTATGTTTTGAGTTGTTGAGTTAGCTGTAAGACTTATTCCAATGTAATCTCCAGGGAAGTTTGCAAATAAATCTACTGTTCCTGCGGTTGTAGTTCCATTTCCTGAGCCTAGCCAAAGTTCTCCGTAAGAAAATGTTGAGACGCCTACAGTTGGTACTGCTCCACCCCACGTGTTGTCTGTAAATCTAATATCATTATTTGTAACGATAGTTGAAGCACCTGTACTAACCCATTCTCCGTCTCCATCGTAATAACCAGTGTTGCTTGGATAGGTAAAAGTAGATGATCCAGCAGCTATTTTATAATCTGATGCTGAAAATAATAATTTTGTTGTCGAAGTGCCATACTGTGTTGCCGAACCACTCATAGTAATATCTGATCCCGTAATTAATGTACCATTAATTTTTCCGCCCGAAATTGTTCCAGTTGATCCATCTAGTATAATTTGTGATGATCCTGATGGGAAACCAACTGAAGTAATTTGTGTAGCATTAAAATTAAAACCAGTTGCTGTTGATCCATTTGTACTTCCAATAAATCCAGAGGTTGCTTTTATCTCTCCGCTTATAGTAGCACCTGTTGCGCTAAGAGCTCCTGCTGATGATACGGAAAACTGTCCAGCGGCTCCTGCTGAAATTGCACCGCTTGCCCCTAGGCTGGTATTTCCTCTTTTTATTTCTGTTTCGCTGATTGTCCATCCGCCAATTGTTCCCTTATTAGCAATAATTCCAGAAGATGTGTCCAGCTGAAATAGAGTACCATTTGCATCTGTTCCTTGAATACCAACTCCACCTGTATATGCCCCTGAAGCATTTGTAAGAGCTCCCATTTCAATTTTAGTTCCTGTTGCAGTAGTAAGTTTAAATTGGCCTCCTACTTGAATAGAGCCAGTAAAATTGCCAGCATTTGCATTAACAGTTCCAGTTACGGATAGGCTTGTTCCATTCCAAACCAGTTTATCCGTTGCGCCTCCAACTGATAAGTATGCAGCACTTGATACGTTTGTGTTTCCTTGAACATACCAGTAGTTATCTGGGGCAATATACAATCCTTTTTTAGAATTATCTGAACTGATTCCATATCCTAATTTCATATCTCCAGCTGTAATTGCAACATCTGGCAAAAGAGAATTGCTTACTGGAGCTACTATGTTTGGATAAGTTTGCCATTGCGTTTCATTAGTATTACCATAGATATCAAATGTGCTTACTGCAACTTCATAAGATTTGCCGCCTTTTAAACCATATATATAGGTAGAAGTTTTTTCTTTTCCTGGAACAGACATGTACGTATAAACTGATCCTGATCCAGCAATTCTAAATCTTATTCTGTATCCAGATGTGCTGCTGTCTGCATTTTCTGTCCACGTAAACAATACCTTTTTGTCAAAAGAAAATAATCCGTTTGAATCATCAGTTACTGTAGCAGTGCCTAGGGAAAAATTATTAGTTGGCGGAGTGTCATCAAAAACTATTGGATCAAATGGCACTGCCTGTTTGACGTTTGAAAAACTAGACTTTAATCCTGTAACAGATACGTGCTTGATTTTAATATAGTTTGTAGATAAAGATGCAACCGTTACAATAGCTGGACCTATGCCAGAATACACTATGTCATAAGTGCCTGCCTGAGAAGATGAAGTGTGGACCTCGGTGTATTTATATTCAGCAGAAGAAACTAATGTTCCACCCCAAGAAACTGTAAATCCATTTGAAACGGAAAGTACTGACCAATCTGCATCTAAAATATTTTGATTAGAAATAGCATCCGCATAAGGAGGTATGGCAAACGCTGTTCCAACAGTAGATGTATCTATGTAAGTAGTTTTTAGCAAACCAGTTAAGGTTGTTGGGAGAACACTTGCAAAGTTATTAATTAAATCTCTTGAAGAAATAATAAATTTTTGTGTAGTTTTTGTTTTATCTAACGTATAGCCAAATGGTACTGTCGTTGCTCCAGAGGTTAAATATATTGTAAATCCGTTTGCAAGATTTGGAGCTTCCCATGAAATTTCTAGGTTAGTTCCATTCCATACCGCTACAACGTTTGTTGACTCTGGTCGAGCAATCTCTGGAGTGTATAGCACTTTAGAGACAGACCATAGTCCTGATGTTTTATCTGCAAACTGCCATCTAAATTGAATTGGATATGCACTAGAAGGATCTAGATCTGGGATGACAATATCAAACGTATCGCTGCCAGCAGCACCTACGCTATAGTCATCTAGATCTTCATAAGCCATATTAGAATCCTAAATCCAATCTATATTCTACGTCTACTTGCCTTCCAGCTAATTTAACTAATGGTGTAGATAAAACTGAGCGGCTAATTAAACCAAAGTTTGGGCTAAAAGTATCTTCATCGTTAATTCTTAAAGCATCTAGGCCTACGGATGTTGATTGTGCAGAAACTGGTGTTACAACAATTCCAATTTGATTAATGTTAGAAGGATCAACATTTCCTGTGCTGGCATTTAAAAATAAATTATCTATAGTTATATCAGACGATATTTTATATCCAGTCCCCGCTTCTGGTGTGACGGTTACAGAATAATAGTCTAGCGCTGAGCTATAAAACTTAATTATAATGTTTTGTAGGTTGGCATCATTTTTTACATAGGCTAACCTTAATGTATCATTAACACTATAACCTGAAAGATCTATGGGCTGTACATTTGTTTTATATTCTTGTGCCGACGTTCCATTTGAAGACATAGACAAAAGATATTGACCAACTCTAGCATCTGTTGTTGTTATCAATGGAAAGTTGGTCCAGTCTAGCTGGTTTTCAAAATCTGCTATAAACTTACTATCATAAGAGGCCAGGGACTCTTTATATTCTGGATACAAACCAACTTCTGTAATGTAACCAGAAACATCCTGTGGGATTGTTGCTTTATATACTACGGCATATGTCGATGTATCATTTAATGTCTGTATGTCTGTACTTCCAAAAAGAACAGGGGTTCTGTAAAACTCAAAACCTAATCTTGTGTTTGTATCTAGGGCTGCCGTACTATCAATTCCAAAGGCCATGGACTTTGATGCAAACGAATCTCTTCCAGCTATAAAGTTTGTTAAAAACCTTTTGCCGTATTTAGTAATAACGTTTTCAGACCTATATACCTCTTGGCCATCTTCGTAATATATGTATGTTCCCTTTATCATGATTCCCCTTAGATTGGTGTAGAATATCCCGAATAATATGTTTTGCCATCTGTCGCCAAAACAACCGCTCTAACTCGTAGCCATCTTTGAGAAGCTGTTGCAGCCGTATCTCCTTGCGCCGAGCTAACTCTATAATTTCTAGTTTTTCCACTATCTCCTATTGATAATAGTCCGCCAGAGACGTATGTCTTTGTTCCCGAACTTATTTTTGTACTTGTAACACTTGAAGATGATCTTATTTCCCACTGATAAGTAACTGATTGATAAGATCCTAATCCAGATACATTGTTCCATCCCCAAGCTACTGCTGTTCCAGTTCTGTCAAAAGCAACTGAAGGAACGGAAGGAGAAGGCTGTGTAAATCCTACTGGTATTACAGGATCTGCTGAAGATGTTTTACCACTTGGCTGGTTTCTTGCATCTACTCCTATAACATTTGCTTTATTTTTACTAGAGTTTCTAATTTTAATAATAGCTTTAATTCTTACTGCGTTAGCGCTGTTATAATATTGTTGATAGGTAATATTTTCAATATCGCTTAATTGTGGTATATCGCTTATTGCTCCTGGTGGATTTGGATCTACTGGGGTGCTTCCGCCAGGACCACCGATTCCTGAGCCTGAACCCATAAGAAATGGACTAACTCCGTTTGAATTAAAACCTTCTTCAATGTCTATTCCAACTGTTCTTCTTAAAAAAACACGGTCAGGAGAATTTTTTGGCAAAACAATTGGAGGCCCAACAACAACCGATTTTCCGTCAACTCTATTAGTGTCTTTTGTCATTTTATTATTATATCATCTGGTCGACTATAATGATCGACATGTGATCTCCGTATCCAGCCCGTCGCTAAACGAATGTCTAACGTTTGTAACTATAAATTTTTGTGTACCATCTAACCCTTGATATAAATACTTTACTGATACAATATCGCCAACGGCAATAAATGGATTTCCAAATACTGATAGATTAATTAATCTGCCTTTGTTCACAATATTATTTTTAATCCATGCTCCGAGTGCTTCTACGTCCGAAAGGTTTTGTAGCCAAGAGGATTCAAATATAATGGGCTCTTGATTAATATACTCTGACAAAATATCTGAGCTATATTCTAGAGTTCCCGACGGGGCAATTGTATCTCCGTATAAATAAAATGTTGCTGCTTTTTCATCATTTAATGGAGTAAGGGCAGAGCTGTTATTTAATACATAGGTCTCCCCACCAAAGTTGCTGACTCGTGATCCTAATATCTTAACAGATGTATTTAGACCTGTTGAAAATTTAATTGGGTATGCTGGGGCACTGTTGTATCTTAAAGATACTTTTCTTATTTCTCTAACTGAAGTTCCAAACTCATCTATGCCTACTGGCTTGTTGGCATTGTCTTCTTCTACAGAATTATTGTAGATGATGTCTCCAAATCCAATATCTAGATAGTCATTAGAAAAAGATCCTCTATACATATTTTTTACAAACTCAGAATCATTATATTTCTTTTCATCTATATCTGTGCCATACACATAATCAAATATAGCCTCTCCATATTTGCATACAAGGGCAATTGTTTTTGTCGGATTTAATATTTGGCTTACAGAGCTTTTACCATTGTCATCTTCATATACGCCAGTGCTATCTGTAGCAGAAATCAAAAATCCATTTATATATACGCTGATTTTTACTGTTGACAGATTAACCTTAACCTTAACATCAATATCATAAGATCTTCCTCCGTATACTCCATTAAGGCTAGTTACCGTATTTTTTTGAGTATCATTTAATACACGTATGTCTCCGCCTTTTACCTTGCATATTCTAACTTCTTTTTTATTTACCGCCCCCGCTGTTTCTGTACTATCAATTAAAATATAATACCCATCGTTGCCTTGCCCGTCTACAAAAAACCCAAGACCAGCCGACTGCCTTGTTCTATCAATCGTAGACTCTAAAAACATTTTTGTGCCAAATGCGTAATGTCGTGTTGAGTTTAATCTTATTGCTTCTTGAATATATGAGGGAAGCCCAGCATACGATGTTGTAAACGTTGGCAATGATATTGCATTAAATGTTCTATAGGCAACAGAGTATTCTTTTGGGCTTTTTGAGCTATTAGACATTCTTAAAAATGACTTTGCAGCTGCAGCTTTATTAGGATCTACTACTGTACCCTTATACCCCGCCACATTATATTCTATTGGGGTTGCAAATGACCTATATACACTGTTGCCAAACGTGCTGCCGTTGCTTGCTTTTACAGAAATTCCATAAGATTGATTTGTTGAAAGACCACTTATTGTAAACGGATTTTCAGTTTTTGTTACGGTTTGAGAAGTGCCAGAAACAATAGCTCCTGCTGAATCTATCTTATAGTATGTTACAGAGTAGCTTGTTGGTTCCACCGTCATATTTGTTTTAGAAATTTTTACGGAAATTGATGAAGTTGAAATAAAAGTTATTTCTGGTATTGCACCAATATTAGTAGTTGATAGGGGAATGTAAGATTCATATTCTCTATATGCTCCCATTACTCCCACGTCGCCTTTCTTTGAGACCAGTCAGCCAAACCAGTAAGGGCGGAGGCTGCGTGATATGCTGGTGTGGTTCCAAATGCTCCTCTTGTCTTTACACGGTACAAACCTGTAGGTCTAAAAAATGTTTGCTTTGACACAAGGTCATATCCTGGTCTAGACAGGTATCTAAATTTATTTACATCTGATGATGATTCAACCCATACGTTTTGAGATGTTGTTGATCCTATAGGTGTATATTGATATTGTATTGCATCGTACTCAATTATTTCTGAATCAATCATAACATATCCCGCAAAATTATACAAGGTTGCATTACTGTAATCGTCTAATGTTTCTACATCTACTGCAAGTATTGTGTTTTCTGGTGACGTGTCTGCTGCTATGCTTGATCTTAATCCTCCAGCACTTAGGTACGAAACCTCATCGGTCCACAAATCTCCCGAGTTTCCAGCATAGTTCGATGTAAGTTGGCTTTGCCACAAAATTTTAACTTGGTTTGCAGAAGGGATTTCCTGCTTATTAAAATTAATTATATTTGGAAGCGTCGTTCCATCTGCATCATAAGTAAATGCCCAGTCTATGCCTGTCTTCTTGTAAATGTAATCACGGCTTGCAAACTGCAAAATGTTATTTTCATCAAAGAAAGCATTCATTTGTATATCACGGCATAACTCTTGAAGGGCCTGCCAAACTGTTTTAGAACCATTTGTCCACCAATAATTAATAACAGGGACAGACTTGTCATCTAATGCAGTTCTAATTTCGTAGCTTGTGAATCCTATAGAGTCTAGCAGTCTTCTTATAATACTGGTTACTGGGTATGCTTCGCATAAAATATCTGGTGCTACTGTATCCATTAGATATTTAGCGGCATCTAATGCATTTAAAGACACTTCGCCAGTATCTGCTATTTCCCAGGAATCTATATAAAATGATCCTTGTGGAACCTTGTCATACAAATCTCCCGCCGACCCATATGTTCCTGCAGAGTGGTACACGGAAAAGTAAGGCTTCATTTCTGCATTCTTAACTAGGTATGTTTTTGTTATATCAAAATTTGATTCTCTATTATATGAAACGTATTCAAGTGCAGATTGATTATATTTAACAATGTCTATACTTAGGCTGTTTGCAGTAATCTTTCCAACAGGAAGTATCTCCTCTGAGCTTGAAGAAGATTCTTTTTCAATATCAAGAGAAACTATGTCTGAGGATATATCTTTTATCCATCTTGCTGATAACTCAATAACCCCTAATACTTTTCCGCCTCCTGGATTTGTTGCTTGAAGCCTAATTGATTTAATTAATTTAGGTGTAGCATAAGAGGCTGGCTCTGTTGAAGTCCATGTAGTTCCGTTGTAGTACAAAACAATTTGTCCTGATAGGTCTACAGATGATGGGCCTACGGTTGCCGTTGTTGCATCTGAATAGGTAATTGTCATTGTGTAATTACTTGGGAATGCATGAGTTTTTTCAAATCTTGCAACTATCTTATTTGACACAGCAGGCTTTGTTGCTGCGGATAATGTTGCTGTTGCAGATTGCGCTCTTGCCCACGCTCCCGTGGCAGACGAAGCAATAGTAAAAGATGTTGGGCTTGGAGTAGAAGCAATTACGCTTGAAGATAAATTAAAAGAAGATGTTGAAAGACCAGTAATCGTTACTGTTTGGCCTGAAGAGAATCCATGGTTGTTTAATGTTTTGTATGTGACAACAGAGCCCGAAGAAGAAGCTTCTTTAATTGTTGCAGAAAGAATAGAATAATTAACGGTTAAATCTGCGCTTTGATTTATTGGTGTTACCCAATACTTATATGAAGTTGTTAGCCCAGGGTAATAAAGTCTGGGGTACAAAGTTGTAACGGCAGACTCATACCCGTCTGTTTGTGGGGATGTTGCTCGTGGATAAATTAATGTTCTTGGAGCATAAAAACTATTTGCAGGAGTATCTGTTTGTAGCTTTGTCCAGATGAGATACTTTACTCCAGAGAAGAGCGGTCTAAATGGCTTGATAATTGAATCAATTGGAAAAAGTTTTTTATATGTATTGATCTTGCCATCTGCTGACTTGGCATAATATTGATCCATTGTAGATGGATATGTAACGGTAATGTTATCAAGCATAGAGTTCATGTTGTATTCTATTGTACATCCAGTGTTTATTTTAACAGAAGATTTTTGCTTAAATAGATTTTGAACAACAGTATTGTTATTTGATGGAATTGTGGTAATCATTATACCTGCTCCATTGCAATAGATACATTCCAAAATTCTTGAGCTGGATCGCTTGAAGAATCCTTGACGTTTCTCTTTATTACCTCAAAACTGCAAGATGTAAAAGACACCGTAAATATTTCTTCTCTATCTGCAAATGGTGTTGTTTGATTTTTACCATATACTATCTTAAGTTTAAAAACTCCCTGGCCCTTAGTGCCTTCAAAATATGATTTTAAATCTATTGCTCCGTATCCTGCATCTACGGTCATATTTGAAAATGATGGTAGCATTTCCCAGGATGTGCTAAATTCTCTTTTATCTGCAATAAAGAACTTTCTAAGTGTTCCATTGCTCATTCTTGTTACTTTTTGAAAACGGTTTTGATTAATAGACATTGGCTGTCTATTGTGCTCTGAAAGTTTTGCCCAAGTAGGGGTGTCTGTAGCAGATGTATCAATATAAAGAAGTGAGCCTACTGGTAAATATACTGTAGTTGCCATTAATTATTTCCCCCTATAACGATGTTCTCTCCAATTTTTGCACCCTCTGCTTTAGCCATCTGCTTAAATTCTTTCCAAAGCTCTCTGCCGTTCTTAGGAGATTCTCCAAAGTTAAGTGTAGCATTAATAGTAACATTAGAAGTGCTTGATTCTGACCCACCTTGTTTCATTCCAGATGAAGTATTATATGATGGAATATCAAATCTTGCAGCAAGTCCACCTGCCGCCATCTTATTAATTGATTCTAGATTTCCGTATCCAAAGGAAGCTGCAGACTTGGCATTAATAACAAACTCACCGTTTGAAAGCATTGCTGGAATAGAATCTGATGTTCCAGTTCCTGGGCCAGATATGTATCCTCCCGCTGCTGACTGTAGAATTGCTGGTAAGAAATCATTTGCTCCGCCGCTGTTGCCCTTATATGTTTTTCCTTCATATGTAAAGTATTGACCAGCACCAAGACTGTTTGCGTTCATGATAGCTCTTCTACCTTGAGAATTTAGACTTCCGTCTTTTTGTAAATACTTATCATAAATATTGTCGGCAATTTTCATAGCCGTGTCTTTAGTACTAGCCTTCTTAGAACCATCTAGACCTTTATAAGCATTGTAAAGATCTGCAATAGTTTTTCCGCCTGTGATTGCCTTGGCACCTGCAAGTGCCGCAGAAGCATCTTGTTTTAATGCTGCATCTGCCGATCCAGGTTTATAGGTGGAAACACCCTTTGGATGAGTCGCAGACATAACTCTGCCTGCCATAGACTCTCCCTTCTCATTAATTAATGTGCCAGTAAATATTTTCTTTAGCTCTGCTGCTAAAACTTTATCCGATCCCTTTGAGTCCGCAGCAATTTGTTTTGCAAGGTCTCCTAAAGGTCCTCTTACTAGTTCTTGTTGATCTTTTAATGCCTTTTTGTCTTCTGGATTTTCTGCTAAGATTACATCTAGTCTGGCCTGTTCCTTTACCAGTCTTTGATATTCGTTTTGATACTGATCAACCTTATTCATTCTTTCGCCCGCTGAAGTAGCATTATTTTGAGCGCTAGCTAGATTTTTTGCAGCCTTATCTGATTGAGCTTGAAGTTTTTCTCTTTGGGCAATTAATTCTTTTTCACGCTTAGCTCTATTTTCTTCAATTGCATCAATAGATTTTTGAGTTTCTCTTTCTCCAACAAGTTGCTTAATCTTTAGCTGTGCCTGGGCTGCTCCAGCCATATCTCCTGCAGCCATTTTGTCTGCGTATTCCAGCTGAGCTTTTTGAATTTCAAGGGCTAAGTTTTCTTTATTTTGTGAAGCCTCTAATGCTTTCTTTCTGGCGTCTGCCTCTTCATTAATCTTATCAATTTTTTTATCGATAAGTTTAATTTCTTCCTTAATTTGATCTTGAGTTTTTTGTGCAGCCACTGCTGCTTTTTGTCCACCAGCTGTAATTAATTTTTGCAAAGCAGCAATAGATTTTTGTGATTTGGCCCCAATACCGCTTCCTGAAGATTTGGATTCTGAGGCGGCTATAGAGGAGTCTAGTGCTGACTCAAATGCTAGTAGGGCTTGAGCTTGCTCTGAAGTTATTGCACTTAAATCAGTTCTGACTCCCGCAAGTCTAAGTCTCCATTTTGCATACATTCCTGCAACATTATCTGCAGCATTAAGTACTTTAGCAAGTTCTGGATGTGTTTCTTTAAGAGACTCTAGCTTAGCGGTACCTAATTGTAATTGTGAATTTTCTTTTGAATTAATATCATCTAAAATTTTTGATATAGCTTCTTGCTGAGTTATAAGTTCGCCATTTGCATCTTTAGTTTTTAGTATTTTTGCTAAACTTTCGTCAAATGCATCTATGGTATTTGAGATAGCCATACCCAAGTCATCTCCAGATAGGCTAGTATTGAGCAGCTTTTCCAACATTGCATCTGCTGCGGTTCCCGCATCAACAATTTCTCTAAAGCCCTTGCTAGATATTGCGTTAAATGCCATATCGGCTTTATCTGATGCGGATATAATTGCATAGATTTTATTTGTTGCCTCTTGGGCAGAAATACCTGCTGCTATAAATTGTGCCTTTAAGTTAGTAGCAATTTCAGTAACTTTTGCCTGCTTGTCAGCATCTCCAGATACATCTATGTCTGTAAATGTTCCAACTAGCTCTTTTTGGTTTTCTTTTGCATTCTTTATTCCTGCTCTTAATTCTTTAATGCTTAGAGTTAGACCTTGAACTCCCGCTGAGTTGAGGGCTTCATAGGCATTTCTTCCCTTTGCTCTAGTTAGATCAAGTTGGTCATTTACTGCTTTAATAGAATTAGAAAGATTGTTGTATTTAATCCCCGCCTCTGCTGCAGATTTTTCTGTAATTCCAACCGAGTTAGTTTTCTCAATTTTATTTTGCTCTTGCTCTTGCTTAAACTTTTTAAATATTGCATATCCTGCAGTAAGTGCTGTAAGAAGCAATCCGACAGGGCCTAGTGCAAATCTCATTGCTAGACCAATTGCTTTACCAGCAATTCCTGCTGCTCCGCCAACACCTTTAAATCCTCCAGCTAGCTTACTTAACGAGCCTAGCATATTTGGAGCAAGCATTGGAAGCACTGATGCAAATTGCATCATTTGTCCTGCTTGTCCGCCAATTGCTCCACCAGCCATCTGCATTCCCATGCCAATACCCATACCAGCCATTGGTCCTGCGCCCATCATTCCTGTTCCTATATTACCTTTTGCTCTTTCTTGTTTATAAGCAGATCCAAATGTTATTCGCTGAACTGGGTTTTTAGTTCCGTCATTAAAGTATTGAACTCCCTTTACTCTTCCACCTCTGTTAAAGTATTGAGCTCCTGGAACCATTCCGCCTGCGTTCATTCCAAACATTTGTTTTCTTACTTTACCAGTCGAAGGTGTCCAAGACTTGTTGTCCCAGTTTGCAAACTTAGTTCTTAATATTTCTCTATCAATTTTACTTAAATTTTTTCCGCCTGATTGAAGTACATCTCCTGCAGCTGACTTAATAAGTATATCTACAACATGTGGCTCTAAAGCATTCTTAAGGTGACCTTGCTCATTTGTTACATAGCCGTATGGTCTTTCTTTTTCAAGATTTTCAACTAGCTTTCCATACATTAAGTTTTGAGCTTTAGGGGTTAATCCAGAACCTCCAAAAAGCTTTTTTCCCATACCAATAGATAGAGAAGTGGCTCCCCATTTCTCTCCTATTTTTCCAAACCTAGCTCCTATGTTTTTAAAAGCTGTGCTTTTTAATACATTGCCTACTGGCCCGCCTCTATTTAATTTTGTTGCGCCAAATAAAGATGCGAGTATTTGTATAAATGGATTTGATGACTCTTTTGAATGATAAAATTTATTTTGTTTTGAAGCCTCTAGGTTTGAAAATCTAATAGATCTTCCCCCAGCTTGAATTTGGTTTAAGAATCCAGTGGAGCTTCTGCGTGTTGGATGAGCAAAGCTTCCTGGAGAACGAGACCACTTGTCCCAAGCTTCTATGCCAATTGCATTTCCGCCAAGTTCTTTTCTTAATAAACTTTCTGATACTGAATAAACTGGGTTATTGGTGTCATTAACCTTACCCATTGAAAGAACTTTTTTTGCATAAGCATTAAATACTAGCTTTGAAAGTCTTCTTTTTTCTGCTTTTGTAATTACTCCTGCTCCCACTAGACCGTCTAAAAACACATCAGTAGATAATCTTGACCCTCCACCTCTTGCATTTACAGAAGCAAGTAAGGTTCTTGGATCTACCCCGTCCCCTTCCATATCTTTATTTATTTTTGCTGTTGATGCAGAAATTTTTCTGTTAGAAACATTTCCTCCAAAAACACCCGTGTTGCCTTTTGGCTCATAGTATTCAGCATTTGCACGAGATGTAAGTCTTCCTGGGAAGAGTTTATCTATTAATCTTTTTGAAACCATGGGCTTTGAACTGCCGCCCCGATTCATTTTTAAAAATGCCTGTACAATTCCGCCTATATTATATTGACCTGTATTAGACTGCTGACCATTGTTAATTGCTTGAAGCAATGGCAGATTTGCCGCCGTTGCTTCTTTATTAATAACAAACTCTCCTGGAGTAAGCATTGCGGGCACTGTGTCTGTATTGCCAGTTCCTGGAACAAGGCTTCCAGTATTAAATCTTTTTGGAATAGTTGTTTCTGTACTGTATCCAGCACCAAACGTTTTTACGCCCAGCCCTCTTGCAATTTTATTAAGAAGGTCTCTGGTTCTTCCTGGGCGAAGAAGCTCTTTCATATTAGTTTTTCCAGCAGCATTTACAACTGGCTGATTTAATAGAGGGACTGTTGTTAACCCTATTGTTCTTCCTTGTTGCCCAGCAATGTCTACAGAAGCCTGTGCAATCATAGACTCTACTTGTGCATTTAATTGAATAATCTTAGCTCTTGCTTGATCTACCGTTAGCTTGCCAGCCTGCAACTGTGCAACAATTGCTGCTGATTCTGTTGCTGCATTAGCAGTCAGTTTAGTCATTGTTGGAAGTAATGCCTGATACGAATCAGACAGTGATGCCGTTATAAGCCCAGTTGATGCAACTTCTTTTTTAAGCAAAGCAATTTCTGCTTGTGATTGCATTGCAAGTGCGCCTGTCATTGCATGCCACTTTGCGGCTTCTGCTGCAACGATACCTGTAGAAGCTCCACCTATTGATGTTAGCCCTGGAATCTTTGGAAGGTCGCCAGACATATACATTTGAGGATTATTACCAATTTTTTGATTTACTTTTGGTGCCCCAGGTACGGTTCCGAAAATTGTTTGTGTTGATTTCTGATCCATTGTCATTCCAGCAACTGGATTAAGGTGAGACATTGACCGTGTATCTTCTGGACTAATTAGCGGGTGATTAGGATCAACAACTCTTGCTCCGCTGCCCTTAACAACATTTCCTGCCATTGTTGAAATTGCTGGGGAGGCAGATATTGCACCAGTCATTGCCTTTGATTGTAGTAATTCAAATTCTGTTACTAGACCTGCAATTGCAGTTTTTAATACTGTAGCTGCTTTAGCATCACTATAGAATGTTGCCTCAACAAGTGATCCTGCTTTTTGTGCTGCCAAAATTTCTGGCGTAAGCATTTTCCAGCCTTCTCCGCCTTTAAACAAAGCCCTGAAGTGGGATGCTCCTTTAATTATATACCCAAAGAAGTTGGCAAGAACACCAGTTAACATAATTACTGGACCAATGATTGCTGTAAATCCTGTAACAAATGTTAACAGAGATTTAATTGGGTCTGGCAATTTGTTTATAAATTTAATAACGCCATCTACAACATTAATAAAAAATGTTTGAATCTTTAAGAACTCGTCGCCAATTCCTGCAAGATCTGCTTTTAATCCTTCTACTGCTCTTTTATACTTTCCAGAAGCAGACTCTGTTACCATTGATAATTCTCGGCCAGCCACTTGCTCTAGCTCCTGAGAGCTTGCCTTCATTAAATCCATAACTTGAAGCGTTTGGCTTCCTTGCTTTCCTAGGTTTGAGAACAAAGCATTAAGTCTAGCAAACTGGAACTTTCCAAACAGTTGCTCAATAGCCTGTTGTTTTTGTAAAGGATCTAGATTATCTAATGCCTTTTGTAGTTCAAAAATTGTTTCTGTTAGGTTTCCTGCATTGTTTGTTACAATTCCACCTAAGTCTATTCCCATATCTGCAAATTTTTCTTTTGCTACCTTTGTAGGATTAATAAGTGATGCAAGTGCTGACTTGAGAGCGTTTGCTCCTTCAGCAGCGTTAATTCCGCCTTCCTTCATTGCTGTCATATAAAGAGCTAAGTCTTTTACGCTTCCACCCATACCCTGAATAACTGGGCCTGCTTTTGGAATAGCTTCAATTAAATCTGCAAGGCTTGTTGAGGTTTGGTTTTCAACTGAGTTAAGAAAGTTAATAGATTCAGAAAGTTGATCAGTGTTTTGTTTAAATGTAGTTTGAATTGCCAGGGTGGCCTTCATTGCTTCTTGTCTGTCTACTTCTCCAAGTACTGCAAGTCTGCTTGTTTCTTTAACTGACTGTAAAAGTTCATTACCTTGCTTGCCAGTTGCTGCAATGTCTGCTGCAAGAGTAATTGTATCTTTAAATGAAACTCCGTAAGCCTTTGAAATTTCTTTAGCTGTTTGAGTAACTTCTCTTCTTACTTTACCAAGCTCTTCTGCTGATGTTGCTGCGACTCCACCATAAACCTTTGTAAGTCTTACTAGCTCTGCATCTGCCATTCTAAATGCATCTGCTGCTGCTTTACCGAATGCTGCTAGCGGTACTGTTAATCCTACTGTTAACTGACGGCCTGCCCATTGAGTATTTTTACCCCAGTTAATAAGTTGAACTCCACCATCTTGAACAACTTTGTTCATGATTTGTAGCTCTTGTCTTGCTAAAGCAGTTTTGTTTTTTACAGCATCAAGACCCTGTGGAATATGTACACTGTATTGCATAAGCCCTTGAGCATTTTTGCCCATTGGCTGAATAATTGCATTTTGTAATGCTACTTGCTGCTTAGCAAGATCTCTAATTAACCCGCCCTGTGTCTTTGTGTGTTGCTGAAACGTCTGAAAGTATTGCTTCAGCTTCATTTGGCCCCTGTCTAGGTTGGTGCCAAACTTCTCAACATCAGATGTTAAGGTAACAAAGTGTGATGAAAATTGTCCAGTTCTTCTTAGGTTTTCACCAAAAGACCTGTTCATTGTAGCCACTTGACTTGCCAGTCTTGTGTCTGATTGAATTATTTGTGCTTGAAGTTTTGATAACGATGCTGTGACCTTATTGACATCTGCAATAAGACCTGAAAAATCTGCATTAGCAACTATATTAGTTACAATATTTTCATCAGCCATTTATCTTTATCTTACTCCTTTGTGTAGCCTAGACCTGCTCCGATTCCGAATCCTGCTTGTGCTGCCAAGCTTCCTTGTAGAGAAACTATGTCATCACCTGAAGCATTTATCCCAAGCGCTTGCCTTTTAACATCGTCAAAAGTTTTTGCTTGTGGTGCTGAGTCTTCCTCGTCTACATCTAAATCTATTCCTTTAAGACTTGCCGTAAACTTTCTGTCTTCCGACTTTTGTTTCTTAAAAGATTTCAATGTTTGAATAAGTTCTGGCATTGAAAGACTTTCTTCTAGTTCTTCGTAATTCTTCCAGTGACCTAGAAGAAAAACTTCACCCTCTAAAGCGGCTAAATCTAGTTCTGACCAGCCAGAACCGCTGCCGCTAGAAGGTTTGGGTCGTCCATCTTAATCCCACCACATACCTCAAGTATGCGATTAATTGTGGGGACGTCAAGTGCATCTTCTAGTGCATCTCTATTTGCTACCAACTCTGGTAGTTGTTTTTCAAGTGCTACTGCAACTGCGTCAATTAGTACATTGAGTGTTTGATCCTCTGTAGTTGAATCGCTTGCTGCTTGTAATACGAGCATAAATTTTCTTAGCTCTTTAATACTTAAAGGCTTCAGATTAACTGTTGCGCCATTCTGAAGTGTTACTTGTTCTACGCTATATACTGTTGTTGCCAATTTAATCCTCCTAGGATCTAGTCTTAATTATTATAACATATAGATATTATCTATACAAATGAAAAAGCCCCCTTTCGGGGGCCTTTCCTGCTTAAATAAATTAAGCTAGAACTCGGTCAATAATCTTACCGTATTCTGAGCCGCTGTAGTTAGCGTCTGGAAGAAGACGGAATGTTACTGGGAAAGTTGTTGCTGCGTTACGTGCAAGTGAGAATTGTGACTGTTGTACTGACAAAACACGACGTGCATAATATACACGCTCTGTTGTTGCGTCTACTTCTCCTGTTGCTGTAGTTGCTAGTGTTGGTGCTTGACCAACTGCAAATAGCTGACGTTCTGTTGGGGCAATACCAAGTGATCCTGCCTCAAGTCCTAGTGTAAGGGTCTTGTCGTCTGCGCCAGTTGCACCCTTTGTTGGGTAATCATCTGTTGCTGCTCCTGAGACTCCTTGCTTAGTTAGTGTTGCTCCTCCTTGACCGAAAATAACTAGAGTATTTTCTAGTGTACCTTCAGCCATTTCAGTTGCAATCATAACCTCCATAGCAGACTTGAAAAGCTTTGCTGTATCTAGAAGCTGATCTACTGTTACTGAATCGTAAGTTGGGTTGTAAGTGATCTGAAGACCATTGTTTGTAAATCCTACGTTACGAACATCTGAAGATGCGTCTAGTGCTGCTGTTGCTCTTGCTCTTGCTGTGAAAGAAATTCCACCAGTGGCTCTGTCTAAAAGGTTTTCCTTATAACCAGATACTGTTGAATCGCTTGTTGAAATGTAGAGCGGTGAAGCTCCTACAAGAATATTTTTGGCTGAGTTAAATGCCATTGTTTCGTACCTCCTGTTTTCAAAATATATATATTTTTTTAATGTAAAATCTTAAATCTTGGCTGGCTAGGCCCTTCCCTCTATATCCAATAATAGAGTATAATGCGCCAAAAGGCAAACTATAGAAATCTGCCTGTTGTACCTATGTGCCTTGCGTATTTAACCTCAAGCACCACATCTGCAGACAAAAACCCTGCCAGTTCTTCGGATGGGGCAGTTGGAGATATATCGGCAACAAATATACTAAAGAATTTAAATTTCTTAGATATGCCAGAGTAGGCATTGGTATCCCTAGCCGACTCATCCATTCTTCTAAATAGGTCTGTCATTAAGTTTCTAATTTCATTAATCTCTGAAACATCTGTTGAATATATTGTAAATAGGATCTGCTCACAGCATATTGCCCAGTTGTCTTCATATGACATACCTATCTTGTCATAGACTATGTGTTTCTTCCCGCTCAAAAATTGATTCATTTCTGGGGACTGCTGAACTGGAATAATTGGAACAATCTCTTGCCCTATATTGTCCGAGTAATAATCTGTGGCTGTAAAAATATTATTAGCCTTTAATTCAGACCATAGGTACTTTCTTAAATCAAGCATTACATCTGCTTTATAATCTGTCATGCTGCACCTCCAAATGCTGAGGCAATTGCTGACTCTGCCTGCATATTTAATGTATTAGCATTAAATGAATATTTAACTTTTCTAACATCAGATGGAACTTTCATTGCTTTAGTTAATGCTGAATTAAATATCCTCTGAAATCCTGAATTTTTTATTGATAGGTTTACTAGATTACCTGTAAAGAATTGTGCATAAGCTATCTGGAATCTTCCAGTTGCTTTACCTCCGCCAGGCCTTGTAACGGTCACAGAGGCCCCTTTAGGCATATATACTACTCCAGTACTAGTTTCAAATACTAAGCGCTCTGCGTACCTTGGACGGATTACTAGAGGCATCCCTGCTTCCATCACAGAAGCTTTATTTATAAACACATGTTTTCTTTTTCCAAAGTTATTTGGGACAGCTGATTTAGATGGCAAAAAATTAGATGTTATTGTAAAGGAAAGGCCATTCTTTGGAGTCATACTAAGATCAAATAATCTAGCGCTTTTAATTCCAGTCTTCTTCCATTCGTATACGTGGTGCAAAGACTTAGGATTAACTCTTGCTTGAGAGTCTACATATAGGCCAAAGTCTTGTTCTATTTGATTAAATATAACTGACTGGAATTTCTTTTCAAATGTCTTATTTGTTGTTACCTTAGATACTACTTGGGCGTGATAATAAACTGCAGCAGATATTTGTGCCACTGTGCTGTCTTGTAAAATTTTACCCTTAGTCCCAGCCATACCCTTTTGTAATCCGCTGGCTGCAGTAACTAGTAGTGAGCTATTGTCCAATTGTCTGGTTTTCCGATCTCTTGACAGTAGAGTTATATCCCACTATGCCGCCGAACGGGTCTGTCATTGGAGTTGTTCCTATTACCTCAAAAACTGTAGGAGTGTTGGTTGGAAAATTTAATTCTTCCCATATAGTGTTTCCATCATGGTCTCTAATGTTTGTAATTTTTTCTCTTAATGTTACTTGCTCTGATGTTCTAATCTGTAACACTTCTTCATTAGTATACTTATTGGAAAACTTTTGTCCGTCTTTAGTAATGCTTGAAGCAGAGTTGCTTATGTTGCCCTTTGCGCTACACGATACAGTTCTGTCATATTGCCATTCTTTTTTTATTGAGCCTGTATCTGGATCCTGCGAATCAACTGGCTTATAGACATCCATAAACATAGTAAGTATAGATTCAACAAGATCATACATTATATAACTACCATTTTATTAATAACATAAGGTAAAAGAAGCTGATCTACATACAAATTGCCAGTCCCTGAGTATGTGCCCGAGTTGTACTCAAATTGCCAATCAAAAGTTTTTATAGACTTCATGTATTTGTTACGCCATACCTTGTCTTTTGAGAAATAGTCTCTCATTAATTCAATACACGCTAGATCAACTTCATCTGGAACTTCTTGCCAGCCAAATCTACCTTGAACTTTATACGTTGACCCATTTGAAAAAACTCCATTGCTGGTATCGTTTATTGATGGAGGAACCATTCCGTTTGCTATGTATACTGTATTGTCAAGCATATTGGCTCTATTTATTCTTATTCCAAAACCAGTCTCTGAAACAATTGTGTTGTAAGTCCAATTATTTACGTTGGTTAAATTATTTAAAAGCAGTATATCGTTTTGATATAATTCGTGAAGCTCTGCTAGCTTATAAGGTAACGGCAAAACATCAGAGCCTGATCCATACGCAATCTGAACATCATCATACAAATAAAATTGTTGACCTGTATAAGATTCAATTAATTTTCTAGCATATCTTTCTGCAGCACACAATTCAAAATATGATTTAGAATTAGGATCTGAATAGTCAGACCCCAACCCCAAAGCGTCAATTGCCTGACTCATATCAGTGTACGGGGTTTGCACATACACCTTATGGTCTTTTTGTGTAGAGGTTCCTCCTACTGAATAGGACCAATTTAATCTTAACTGCCTTTGTCTATCTGTGTAGGTTAAGGGAATGTATACTATATATGTTCCCGCATCTACTTCTGATTTTACAGGTGTTAATGTTGCAAGTATTGTTCCTGGATTAATTGAAGGAGATACTGTTGGATCTTCTGTAATGTCATATATCTTTACAACTGGAAGGCTATCTGAATCAGTTAGCTGCCCCTGCCAAAACACTTTGTGCGTTACTGGTGAATTTGAACCTACTAGAATTTCCATTTAATAAAGGTTAAGCGTAGTACTCCTGAACTTCCTTTGGAGTTGCTAAGCGAAAACCTTCCTCCTTGTCAAAAATTTCTTGAGCGTCTTCTGATGTCATTGCGACAAAAGGATGCTCCTTTGTAAAAGTAAAACCTAGAATATCATATCTATGATTATCTCTAGTCATTCTAACTAGCATCGTGTTTTCTGGCTGAGAATCAGGATTAAACCTTGGGAGGATCTCTTCTGCTTCATCGCTAAATTCATCTGCTGCTTTTTCAATATCTTCAATAGTCTTTTGGTAAACAGACCAGGTTACTCCCTCTTCGGCAAGAGCGGCAACAATATCGGCCTTGTTCTTTAGTCCATCAGTATCAACTGCAAAGTCTTCTGCAATTTTTCTGAGTTCTGCTACTTTCAATGTCTCAAATGACATATATTCTCCTTTGTTAGGTTCCTCAATTATAGCATTGTTAAATTAAAATGAAAAGCCCCCAAAATTAATTGGGGGCCTTTCGGGGGCTATTTCTTAATTAATTAAGAAGCAACCTTAACGTTCTTTACAACTACCCAAGCGTCTGCCTGCTCGATTTGAACGCCAACACGAGTATACATTGTGTACTCGATTGTGTCCTTACGTGGCACGAAGAAACGGTAAACGGTTACATCACGCTTTATTCCAATAACTACGTTATTTGGGAATGTCAAGTGGATATCTCCGTGTGATCCTGTTGCTGCTGAGTGTGTACCAGTCTGTGTCTCTGGAAGTAGTGGAACTTCAACAATTGGAATACCAAATGCGAATGGTGCCACATATCCTGCAGGTCCACCTAGTGGTGCGACTCCTCCACGGATTACGCTTGAAGCGATGTCCTGTGGGATTGTCTGATTTGTTCCAATGCTGTTAGCATATAGGAAATCCTGAATCAAGTTTGATCCAGCAAGGAAGCGAAGGTCTCCACGACGTTGCTTGTACTTACGTGGCATAGCCTTAAGTGCCTTGTTGAATACTTCACGTGATACTGCGGCTCCAGCTGCGTCTACGACACGACCTGATGCCTTTGCCTTCTTTACAACGCCATCAAATGACTTGTAAAGTGCGTCTGAAGAAAGTGATGTGTCACCGTTAAGAATAACATCTTCGATGTCATTTCCTGCTTGTGTCGCCATCAAACGTGCAATGTGATCTTCTAGATCTGCACCTTCGATGTTATCTTCTAGAGACTCTGTTGAAAGCTCCCAGTCCATGCGTAGCTTCTTTGTTGTCAAAGAGATTTTTGAGAAAGTTACTGCTGAGTTAACAGCGGTATTGTCTGCCTCTGTCGCAAGCTTCATAAGCTTTTCGCCTACTGACATACGATCAATTTCTGCTGTATCTGACTTCATGCGAACTGTACGTGCGACCTTACCGATTACGGTTGCGTCGAACATATAATCTAAGAAGCGAGCAGATTGTTCTGGGTTTAGAAGTCCACCGTTGCCATTTTCAGACGCTACGTGTACTCCTGTTCCACCAGTTGCTGAACCGAATCCTGTTGATACCTGAGTACCAGCGTTTACGGCCTTTTCTAATGTTTCATTGCTCATTATTTTATACCTACCTTAGTTAAATATTTCGTTTACGGAACCGAGGAAAGAACCGTTCCATTTAGATTTTCTGATTGTTACCTCTTCTGATCGGCCAAGATCTGAAGACTTCTTAATTGCAGTCTCTGATTCTACTGCATCGACACGCTTTTGTACACCATCAATCGTGCTCTTGATATCATTTACAGTACTTGAAAGTACTTTGTGTTGTTCTGCCAACTCTGAAATTCTAGAATCTACGCTCTTGCTAAAAGATTCAACAGTCTCTTGGATTGTTGTTACTTGTGCTGCATTTGCTTCAGATGCCTTATTTAGAGTTTCTGAGAAAAAGCCTTTTAGATCGCCTAACATCTTCGCAAAATCAGGTTCATCAACCTTATCTTCTGATACTTCGGCTGCTTTTTCCAGAGTTTCGGCAGGAACGTCTTCTGCTGCTGCTTCTGCAGGAGCGTCAACTGGAGCTGCATCTTCTGCAACTACTGCTGTATCTTCAACGGCTGCTTCTGGAGCTGCATCAACTGCAACATCTTCTACAACTACGTTTTCTGTATTGTCTGACATTTCATTACCTCCTTCTGCGTTTGCCTGTTTTGCAATTGTTTGTGTATCAGGCAACGTAAATCTTGAATGCTTGTACGCATCAAGAATCTTATCAATCTCTTTTGCTTTATTAACATCTGAGCTCTCAACCCAACCAATTAGTTGTGCTGGCTTACCAGAAACTGGTGAGTCATATGTTTTCTCTGTTGAGATAAAAACAGAGTTACTGTCTTCACAGTAAAAAATATTTTCTGTTACTACTTCGGTTGCAATTCCCTTAAATATCAATTGGCCATTTACCTTTTGAATAGATAGAACATTGCAAAGTTCATTTGCTGGAGAATCTACAATTGATAGTTCAATCAAATCGTAGTCCTTAATAAATCTTACTGTCTTACCGCTTGCCTTATTAACTTCGTTATCTGACTCATTAATCTTTCCGCCGATTGAAAATCCAGATAGGGTTCCGTCTAGAACTTTTTCCCAGGTATCCTGTGCGCCCTTTGAAATGTATGCTGTTACATATACTCCATTATAAAATTCTTTAGTTGCTGGGTCATAAAAAGTTTCTGGCTTAAATGAAACCATTTTGCCAACTGCAAGAGATCCGTGCATTTCACGAATGTTTCCACGGAAACTTTCAAATGCTTTAATACTTGCTTCTGCGGTTACAACATCATTTGTTTGATCAATATTGTCTAGGGTAGCAAAACCAGATACTGTTCTCTTTTCACGGTTAACTTTAGTGAAAGGTACAGACAAGTTAATGTCGTTGCCATGGCTAGTCCATAAAGACTTTTCAATATTCATATGCTTAATTTTAGCGACTTATAGATAAAAAGGCAAATAACAGTTGAGCAGGGTTAGTCAACTTGTCTTCCATCGCCTTTGGCATTTCGTCCTTCTCCAGATTTATCTGGTGAGGTTGCCTCTCGGTTTTGGGATCTTTGTCTTGTATTTCCAGCCTGGGCACTTTGCTCTGCTGCATCCTGTGCCTTTAAATCAACTACTTCATCTCCGCCGTCTAGAGGAATCATACCCTTTCTAATTCTAACTTCATTAGGGGTAATTACCTGCATTCTTAAATATCTTTCGTCGATTTTAGATTGAGTATCTTCGTCGGTAAGAGTTAATTCATTAAATTTAAGGGTTAATGCATCTGTCTTTTCCTCAAATATTTTATTTAATTTTTTCTCTAAAATCATTTGTGCTGGACGGCAAACCTGCTCTTTAAATGTTTTATCGGCATCTCGTGCTACGGCTAAATTAACTCCTTCGGGGGTTCCAATTTTATTAATTGGGACACGGTGGGCCAGAAGTATTTCATCTCTATTAGATTTGCGATAAATATTAAATGAAGATTCCTGTGGATTTGCCTCAACTGGCTCCATTTTAAATTCGGTTTTTGAGTCTGGGGTGTCTCCTGGAAGTGGGATATAAAGTGATCTGTGGTTCTTTCCCTTTAGTCCGACCTGGAAAAACTCAAGCAATTTTCTTTCTGATTCTGGAGAAAGCTTTGCGCCTTTTACTGTAATGATATATCTTGGAACCGCTTTGTTTTCAAAGTAATCAAGGTTATATCTTCCAGACAACTCGTTACCTGCAAGTGAGACCTGGGCTGCAATAATATCTGCAACTCCATAATAGTTGTTCATTGGGGTATACTTTTTTATATGAATGATTTCATTTGGGCGGTCTTCTTGACCAGCAATTGGATTCTCTGTTTCTGTGTCCCCAAAGTTGTTGAAGTAAACAGCCTTGCCGTATAGAAGCTGAATAAAGCCATCTCTGAGTCTACGCACACGCATTGTCTTTGCTGGGATGTGACCGATGTATCCAATGTTTCCATTTGTGGTTCTACCAATTTCAATGTATCCATTGCCTGTTGCTTCGTAATCTGTAAAAACTTTAATTAATGTCTGGGTAAAAGTATCTTCGTCATTTGTAGTGTCAAGCCAAGTATGCAAATCTTGTCTTAATTTGCTTAGCTTTCTACGGGCTCTTTCAAGGGATTTTTCGTCCGTAAGTGAATCAATGGCATCGTTTGTTTTCTTTGTCTCTATAAAATCATAGCCTAGCCCAACAATGTTTGCTACCTTAGCATTAATTGCAGCATAGTTATATGTTGAAATCTCATATACCTTTGAAAGGTACTCTAGGTTGTATGGTGGTTCTACTAGGTCAAACATAGCATAGCCAGTAATTGCTTGTGCTAATAAATTTTGCTGTGTGCCCGTCTCTTCTCTACCAGAAAATGATTTAGAAAACTCTCTGCTAATCTTGCGCTTAAAAGCTGGTCCTAGGCCTCTTACCTTTTTAAGATCTTCTAGGCCCGCTGCAAATGGGTCGTTGCTGACTTCGTCTTTTTTTAAAGAAAACCAGTCCGCATTGTTTGAAATATTAATTATGTTTTCTGAGTTATCCTCATTAAGAAATTCTACGCTCATTTTATCCCCCGCAATTTTTTCATTTCGTCTTTATAGCTTCCAATATCTAGTGGGTCTGGCACTAGTCCCCAGTCGAGTCTTTGCTTTTGGTGTTGGAATTCCTCATCGTCAATCTTCCTTCTTCCAGAAAGAAATTTAGGCCCGCCTTCGTATATACCGAATGAGCGAACTTCTCTAGCCAAAGCATCGACCTTGGATCTATTTCCTTTTTTTGACGTGATCGAAAGAAAGTTGCCATTGTCGTCTCCAATCCATCTGCCATCGGGCATTTCCCAAACATATATTCCAAGAGTTGTTTCTTCTTCAAGGACTTTACTGTTGATGCGGTTAATATCCATAGTAATTTATTTTACCATTACTTCCTGCTAAAGTCCAGCTTTTGTCAACCAATAAGACAAATTATTTGTTTTGAAGTACAATCCAGTCATTGTCATAGAACTCTACAGAGTTTTCTGTCAATGTTATGGACGAATCGTCTGCTACTGTGGCGGATCTTCCTATGTGCATGTTGTAGTGAGATAACGCAGTAGGGGCTGTAAATGGGGTTGGGTAATAAGCGATGTATTGATATAGACTAGAAGGGCCACCTGTTGCTGCATGATTAAATAGTATCTGACCTGTAATTGGTCCGCTTGTTACAATTACAACATGATAAAGCTCATTTGCTGTAAATACAGAATTTACATTTGTCTGAGATGTTCTGTCTATCCCATTGACATAAATAGCAGATATATTAGATTTAGTAATAGTTCCATTAGCAGCCCAAGAGTATCCTGCCGATACAAAATCCCCGCTTGCTGTGCTTGATATAATAGAGTTTGCTGTAAGGTCTGACAGGGTTAAAAATAGCTCTATTGTTTTTATTGATTCTGCCGTGTTAATTTTAAATCCTGCTCCGTCTGCCGTTGTGACTCCATTTAGCTTTTGGCGGGATAAAATGGGGTACTTAATTCTTCCTAGAGTTATATCCTTTGAAGCAAATCCAGGGGTGCTTTCTATTGTATAAATATAGTCAGGGTTGCTTATTGAATAAAGTATTTGATCTTTATAAAAGCATAGAAGTAGATTATAAAGTCTTGGAATAAATTTGGATGTGTCTGAGGATGTAAATGTTATCTCAAGATAAAGGGTTCTTTCAGAACTAAATGATCCTAATTTAAATTGAGGAATTGATCTTCCATTAGCACATGCTTGCCATGTTGTTCCATCGGTAGAGGTTCTTACAGAGACCCCATTATCGCCGCTCCATTCTATCTTAGAGGAGTCTAGATCAAATCCTGCAGGAATTGCTATGGCATCTACTACAACCACGCTCTTAGAGGCTGCAGAGGCCGTTTTATTAATTTCAAGGCATTTCTCTTCTAGATTGTAAGTTAAATCTTCTGAAGCAAAAATCTCTAGCGGTTTGTTGGCGGGATAGGCAAAATTAAATTGCTTGCTTACGCTATCATCATATATTTCAAATAAGGTGCCATTATCTGGGTAAGAAACTTGAAGCGGTGAAGTAGTGCCAGAATAGTTATAATGTTCTAAAATTTTATCTAAGCCCAAAGCATACCTATATACTGCTGGGGCATCTACAATAAATGAATCGGATGCATTTCCCGTTGGGCCTAATTTTAATGTAATTGTTGAGCTAGTAAACTTGTAATTAGTTAAAGATTTGCTTGCTGCAAATTTGCCGTCTACATATAAAGACATTTCTGTAATAGAGTATGAGGCTACAATATGATGAGATTGACTAATATTAGGTAAAGTGTAATCAAGTCTTTCCGCCTCCAGTTTAAATACAATATTTCCTTTTTCATAAAAAATACCTATATTC
>Ga0255102_1000011_pt1 | contig 60421 bp, 77 predicted proteins | sample Law_Cont_RepA_0h_FD_188448 | JGI IMG/M metagenome (GOLD analysis project Ga0255102, IMG submission 188448) | Freshwater microbial communities from St. Lawrence River, New York, United States - Law_Cont_RepA_0h | ecosystem: Environmental > Aquatic > Freshwater > River | place: USA: New York... | reverse complement strand
CTTCAATACTATTAATATAATCTGCAACAGCCTGAGAGTATAAACTAGCATCTTTTAAATTATCTACTAGGAACTTTGCTAATTTTGGATTTCCAAGAACTGCATCAATTTGATCAGCACTATATCCAAGTTCTTTCATCTGAGAAACAAGTTTTGGCATATCTGCATACAACCTAAATTCTTCATTTGCCTTAACTGCATTGTCAAATACGCTTTTGCGCTCAAGGGCAGTGGTTGATGCCTTAATGTTTGAAATATAAAGTTTCCAGTCTTGGTCACTACTTTGAATTGCCTTTGCTGCAATTGCTGCTGCCTGGGCCTTGTCAGAAACAACTTCTAAAGCCTCTGATGCATTTAAACCATTACTAATTAAAATGTTGTATGCCTTTGTTTGATCTTGTATATCTTTTATTGTTTCTTCATTAGCAAGATTAAAGGTACCAAGGTTTCTTTCACGGTACCCTTCATCAACAGACAGACCAGTTTTTGTTAGACCAGTAATTGTATCCTTTGATCTTGGCTTATTTTTTTCAAAAGTAAACAGAGCCCTATCGCCAGTTTCTGCTGCTACCTTTGCAAAGTCTTCTGCAGACATAGAGTCAATTGCTTCTCTAAAGTCTTTACCAACTCCAAATCTTAATAGTCTATTCTGGATACCGTCAAATAAATTAAAAGCATCTTTTTGTGTTTTTTTATTTGTAAACGCTTCAAGCAATGACTTTACTGGAGTAAGAGCATTAAATGCATTGTCTCTTACCTGCTTTAATTGCATAGCCAATGGCTGTAAGAACTCAAGGGGGTCAGTTGCCTTTACTGGTGGATCTTGACCCTCGTATTCAACACCAAAAATTTCTTTGAACTTTGCTGGGTTTGCAGCAAAGTAAGCGGCTGCCTTTTCTTTAGTAGTTCTATCTTGAGCCCAACTTGGAATCATTCCTTTTTTCATTAAATCGTTTGTTTGAATCTCGGAAGTAGTTCCAGCAGCCTGCAAATAACCTTGAAGAATCATATCATCTGTAACCATTGTTTCAAGATTAAGCAACATTGTTGCTGACATTGTCAGACCATCTCCAACAAGCGCTTCCCAATTATCAAAAATGTATTGATATCTTGGATCTGTTGCTGCCATCTGTTTTAGTTCAAGTTTTGTTACGCTCTTTTTTCCTTGTAATGCTTTTACCATGTCTGCAATTCTTTGAACTTTTGCTACGCTATTATCGTTAACGTCTAAGTTAATACCATATGTCTCTTGTATTTGAGACAATGCAGCAACTGCTGACTTAATACTATCTATCTCGGCTTGTCTGTCCGCCCTTGCCTTTGCTCTGTTTTCTGCTGCTTTTTCATCGCTTACTGGGTTGCCCTTTGCATCAACGCCAGCATTAGCAATTGCCTTGTCATATTTTGTTGTATCATTTATCATTGCTGTAACATCGGTTTTTTCGTCAGTTCCAAGTCCAGCCTTTGCCATTAACTGTGAGAAAACAGATGCGCCTGCAGCGTCACCTTTAAAGGTAGTATCAACTAAAATATTATATTCTTTTTGGAATGGTTCATTACTAAGTAAATCAATCAAAGTCATTGGGTCAATTAGGTTACTTGCAAACTGTATTTGCATTTCTGTTTTAAATGCACTATCTGGCATAGTTTCTAGTTGTGTAAGTGCAGAATCCTTCATGGCTGCCATTGGGCCCTTTGGATATAACTCATCTACCGCTGCTTTAATGGCAGCATTAAAAGCCGTATCTCCAATTTTATCTTTATATGCTACGATTACGTCCATTTGACCTTGATTTTGTTTATTTAATTTATCAAGTGCTGATCCTCTTTCTTCCTCAATTTTTTGAATTTCTTTTTCAGTTTTAGCATTTTTTACTTTAATGTCATACTGTTTGTTTAATGAATCTATAAGTTGTTGATTGTTTGCCAATTCTTGAATCATTAACTGTGCACCAGCAGTTTTTATTTTAAGTGATTGCGCTGCTGCATCTCTAAGTTGGAAACCCATTGAGGTAATACCAAATGAAACAATGGATAATGCTTTATCTAAACCACTCTTTTTTGGATCAAAAAAATCTTGGTAAATGGCTGGATTTATATTTGCCATTATTCTATGTTTAAGTCCCTTTTCTCCTCTTAAGGCTGCATAGGCACTTGCCCCTGTTCCACCCTTGCCAGCAAAAGATTCAGCAAAACTTTGTTTTCCTGCCCAGTCCGCCATCTTTTTAGAAGTCTCAAAAGTTTTTTTATCAATATCTAAAGCAACTTGTAGTGGGTCCTTTTTAATGTTTTCTCCGTTAGGACCAGTAATTTGAATTAGTTCTGCAGCAATATTTGCAGACAGAGGGTAGTCTTTTAATTCATTACCTATCGCCATAGCAATACTTCTTGCTTGGTCTGAGTTTATTACACCACTGAGCATTGCAGCAGATAGTTGAACTCCCATGTTTTTGCCAATATCAGCACTTGAGAATCCTGCTTGTACCTGTGCCTCTATATCTGCAAGTAATGATTTTCCAAAGTCTGACTCAAGTATTGTTTGTCCAACTTTGCGTTGTTTTTCATTTGCTCCAACAAGCAAATCTGCTCTTTTTTTATCTGCTGATTCAGATGCTGAAACAGTGTTGGTAATTTTTGATAGTTCAATTAACTTTGACTTAGTCATAGTCATTGAATTACCTAAAGCAATACCTTCTTTTTTAGCCTGATTCATTGCCATATTAAATGCAACTATTGCTCCAACTGCAACCATGAGTCCTGCAGCAACGGCTCCTGCTGGATTTGCAAGCATTGGAGCCATACCTGCAACAGCAGATGCACCCATCATTGCCATTCCACCCTTTTCGTTTCCAGCCATCATGAGTCCCATACCAGCAGTTCCAAGAGCCATAGATGCACCACCAGAGTATCTACCAATTTTTTCTACTCTGGCAGTTCTTGCTGTTTGACGATCTAACTTTTTCTGTTGCTTTGGAGATACTGCATTCTTCTTAGCCTCATTAGCAGCCTGAGTTTGCAAACGAACATTTGCCTTTGTCATTTCTGTTTCAGTTCTTTGCATTCTTATTTTTTCAATTGCCCTTGTAATTTGAGTCTTAGTTAGTTTATTTTCTTTTGCTAATAGTCTTGCCTTTTCAGCAAGTCCAGCATTAATTCTTTTTTGTGCTGCGTTACTTAATTGATCTGGAGAAGTGATTCTTGTTGCTTGTGGTTCTAGTCTTGGATCTCCATCAACCATTCCAGGCATAGAGAATGTAGGTAACTTTGCAAAACCTCTACGAAAATTCATAAGTTGTCTTCTTGTTACAACTGTTTGATTTGGATCTAGCGATGTTGTTTTTGTATCTCTAATACTTTTACTGCTTGGCTTTGCATTTGCAAGTGGTTTATTTGTGTTAGCCTGTGTTAATCTTTCTTCTTTTGTTTTACGAGTCTTTGGATTAACAGTTATCTTTGTCTCGTTACCAGGATCTACAAAAACTGTATCTGCAGTTTTTGCTGCTAGATCCATTATTCTTCCTGGTTGAAATGCTGGGTCTGATACTAGAGTTCTTAATATTTTAGGAACTCTTTCATCTGCTATCATTAAACCTGATGGAACTTTGTTTCCCTTCTTTTTGTGATCAATAACTATTTGATCTAATTCTGCGGCTTTGGCAAGAAATGCTCTCTCTTTTGCATTAGTTGGATGCTGTTCTTTTGACATGAAGTCTGCTGCTCTTCTATATTCTTCTATATTTGATAATCCTAAAATATTATTAGGGCCATTCCAGTCAAGGATATTGGAACTTCTTCTGTCTGCATTTAGATAATTATTTAATAATCTTACATCATATAAAGCCTTTCCAGTTTTCATCTTTGTAGGGCCAGAGGTCGAGCCAGTAACTTCTTTCTCTATGTGTGAAAGGTTTTCTCTTAATAGGTCTTTAACTTCATCTGGAGAATACTTAGCAGCAATCATCTGTTTTCCTGTTATCGTTGTAAGAGGATTTCCAATTCTTTTATTGTATGCCTCTATCTCTTCTTTTGCAAAAGGTCTTACAATCTTGCTTGTCTGATTGACTCCTCCTCCTGGAGCCTTATTAGATGATCTTAGGTCTGTAGCAAATCCTTCTAGACTAGCAAATCTTCCAGTAAATTTTCCCTTGGAAACAAAAACTCCTTTTTCATTTGGAACAGCACCCATTCTGTATAAAACGTTATCTATTACTTGCTGTTTTGTTCTTGCATATTTTGCTCTATGATCAGGATTTTCTTTAAATGAATCCATATCATCTGGATGAAGATACTTTATTACGCCATCAACATCAATAGGAGTCATGCTATTAATTTCATTTAAAAATGTTGATTGTCTTGAATCAAATCTTTTTATGTTTCCAGAAGGAGGAATGGCAATACTGCCACCATCCCAGGCTCTGTGTACTATCTCTGCTCTCTTTTTTGCCGTAACACCGCCAAGAATAGTTTCTTCAGGAAGGGCTTTGAGTTCTTTAATCCTTGCTGTAAATGCGTTGTCTACGCTTTCTTTTAGGTCATCTGTTTGGAACTGAACATCTTTTGCAGAACCCAGAGAATACTTTTTTATTTGTTCTTCAATTATGGAGTTTGAAGCGCCTGATTCAATACCGTCAATTGCTTTTACAACACCATCGCCTGCACGAGCATGCATAGGCTGCAATGCTGCCCAATCTGTTCTTGCTCCAGTCTTAAGTCTTTGAAGCATATTTCCATAAACAATTCTTTCTTCTGGACTTAAGTTCTTGTCCCAACTCCTAATAAGGTTTTCTAATCTTGGAATTGATTTACGAATCTCTGTCTTTATTGCTGTATCGTACTGGGCTGGGGTCATTGAGGCTGCGGTTGCTGAGGTTTCTTGTGCAAAGAACTTCCTTGCTCCTCCCTTTACCCCAAGAAGATTAACTACTGCTTGCTGCTCCATGCTTGGCATGACCTTGGCAAAATCTCTAAAACCAGATGCTCTATCAAATACTCCAGCAGTTCCAACATCTGCTAACACATTGCCAGACAAGTTTGGTCTTTGTAAATCTTTATCTCCTCTTAGTGTTGATGCAACTAACTGCTTAACCATTTCAGACTTTGAAAACTTACCAGTCGTGGCAGCAATTCTTGGATCATAAGGAGATTCAATAACAATAAACTTTCTTTGTCCTGTTGGATCTGTTGGATCCATCATTGTTTTAATTGTTTGCTTTGGTGCTACAAGGCCATGAACTTCTCTAGCAATTTCAGTAGCACGAACTTCTGCTAATGCAGTCTTTGCATCTATTGTTGGTTTTACTACTACGATTTTTCCATCAGGTCTTCTGTATACCCCGCCAACACCACGTGCAGGAAAACTTCTTCCAGAAAACGATTGAAGCATTGTTCCAAAATTTGTTGGTGGCATAGATCCAAATTCTCCAATCCTTACTTGATCGGAGATCTTATCTAAAATTTGTCTAGACTGTGATGCTTCGGAAGAACTCTTTGGCATACCAACAAAGGTTGGACCTGTTTTCTTTTCTGGATGTGGTTCAGAGTATCCTTGACGGGCATCGTTTATTTTCCTGTATCTTGCTTGCTGAGCATCTCTTACTGCTTTTGGCCCTGGTGATAGTGGAAGTCCTTTTCCTGGACCACCTGGAAGTCTTCCAGTCATAAAGCCTGGAACCTTATCCTTAAACATTGCACTTATAAGTCCTCTATATTTATTTGTAGTCTTTGTTGGGATAACTGCTTCTCCTGGAGAAAGCATTGCTGGTACGACATCTCCTGCACCCTTTGGACCAGGGACACTAAGTATTCCAGTCTTATATCTTCTTACTGGTGGCAATCCTCTTACTGCGTTTGTTGCACCAGGCTTTCCTCCTGCAAATAGCGCTGGATTTTGAGTTGCCAGAGTTCTCATCTGAGTGCTTAGTGCACTGTAAGATGCAGCAAGACCAGATACAGCAGTTTTTTCAACATTAAACACTTCCACTAGTCTTGTGTGTGTTTGGTGAAGTTGATTAGAAGATGCAGCATTTTCAATCTGCTCTTGTGTCATATAATTAAAGCCTGCGCCCATTATATTTGTTTTTCCGTTTAACTTAGCGATACCGCCACGAAGCATTGCAAATAGTTTAATTCCATTTGCAACTGCGTTCATTAAAAGACCAAAGGTCATCAGCACTACTGGTCCAAGACCTGCTACTGCGCCAACTACTATTGCAATAATTTTCTTTGTTCTATCGCCAAGACCATTAAACTTTTCAAATAGTCCACCAAAAAATTTAACTATTGGTGTTAATGCTTCAAGAAATATTTTTCCCAAAGGCATAATATCTTGTTTAAACTGCTCTATCGCTGCCTGAAACTTAACTCCAACAGAGTCTTCAATTCTTCCCATTTCTCGCTCAGACAAGATTGCTAATTCTTCTACTGAAGATCCTGCTAAACTAAGAGCACGTGATGCCTGTGATCCATCTTTTGTTACATTTTGGAACAATGTTGATAAACGAGAAAACTGAAACTTTCCAAACATTTGTTCGATTGCTCTTGCACGGTTTAATGGATCAAGTGTGTCAAGTGCCTGTGCGAATCCAATAATAGTATTTTGTAAATTTCCAGCATTAGCCTCAACAATACCTTTTATATTTATTCCAAGATCTCCAAGAAATGCCGCTGCTTTTTTAGATGGGTTAATCATAGAAGCAAGACCAGACTTAAGTGCGTTAGCGCCTTCTGATGCGTTAATGCCACCTTCCTTCATTGCTGTTAAGAAGAATGCAAGATCTTCTACAGATCCTCCAAGTTGTTTTATAATTGGTGCTGCTTTTGGAATTGCAATAGTTAAATCTTCAATAGATAGAACAGTTTGGTTTTCTACTGCGTTAAGAAAGTCAATCTTTTTGGCAAGTTCTTCACTAGATAAACCAAAAGCATTTTGCAAAGAAATAGTTGTTTCAAGGGCTTGCTGTTGCTCTATTTGTCCAAGGACTGCTAACTTTGTTGCTGTTTCAACTTGTGTGGTTAGTGCACTGCCTGTAAATCCTGCTGCTGCTGCAGTGGCTGCCATGTCCATAGTATCTTTTACTGCTACACCATATTTAGTATATTCAGTTGCTAAGGCCCTAATATTTTCTACGGCTAGATTTATTTCTGATTCATTAGTAAAGGCATTTCCATAAACACGCTTAAACTTTACAATTGCTGTTTCTAGTTCTCTAAATGATTTTGCTGCTGCTGCACCAAATAAGACAAGTGGCATTGTCATACCAACCATCAACTGGCGACCAGCCCACTGAGTATTCTTACCAAAGTTTAGGAGTTGTGTTGATCCTTGCTTTAATAGTTGATTAAGGAACTGCTGTCTTTGTGCAGCATACTGAATTCTTGTTCCAAGTTCTGTAAACTTTCCACTAGCCATTTGAAGGCTTTTTGGCATAATTCTAATTGCATCCATAAATCCAGAATTAGATTTATTCATCTGGATGTATTGGGCTTGTAAGGCTTTTACTCTATCTCTACGAGCACGATTTATAATCTCTCGTTCTTGTGCAAATGCCTTGCCCATAACACGAGTATTGGCAGTTGCTGCTGCCATGGTGTATCTATAATACTCACGAAGTGATAGTTTATTTTTTTCTAATGCAGATGTAAAGGCTAATGTGCTTCCAGCAACCTTGACCTGACTTGCAGAAAATTTTCCTGTAGCCCCAACAGATTGAAGCAGTTGTGCGTTTAAACCTTTTTGAGCATTTGCAGCAGCCAGGTTACCCTCAGCAAGTGATTGATGAAACCTGCTGAGGCCTGCCTGTAGACTACGTAGTTGTGCAAGAGCAGCAGCCGTATTAAAATTAATATTTATATTAGAATTTACATCTGCCAATTCTCAATGCACCTCTTTTAGTTTTTTATTTGTTTAAAGAACTAAGCAATGCTGACGACTCAGAGTTTTGAAGTCCTGATGCCACATCGATAATTTGATAAACAGTTGGAAGATCTAAAATTTCTTCTAGGGCTTCCTTGCTTTCTGCCAACTCTGGCTTGAATTGCTTTAGTGCTATTTGTGCACAATCAATGAGTATGTCCATTGACTTTTCGTTATCTTCTGCTGCCTCTGCCAAAAGTGAGAACTTAGCCATAAAAGGTCTAAGCAATGATAACTTAAGTGGTCTTGCTACAATCTCTGTGCCATCCATTAGTGTGATGGTCTTGCCATCTGTATTTTTTGTTGTTGAAGGCTTGTCAGCCATAGTTTTCCTCCTTGTAGGTTAACAAATCAATTATACCACGCTGGAAGGTAAAATTAATCTATTTTTTCGTAATCTAGTCCCATTCCGATTCCAAAACCAGCCTTCTGTGCATTAACTCCTTGAAGCGCAACAATATCTCTAGAGTTTGCTGCCTCTCCATTACTAAATACTCTGGCTTTCATATCTTCCCAGGCATTGCTTTTATTGCTTGCTTTGTCTAAGTCAACACCTTGCATTGCAGCAAGAAACTTTTTATTAGAGTAGTCAAGATCTCTTTTTACCTTAAGGGTTGCCATTATTTCTGGCATTGACATAGATGATTCTAGTTCGTCATAATCTTTCCAGATCCCCAGCAAAAATACCTCTGACTCTAACTCTGCTAAATCTAATTCATCCCACGAAGATCCACTCTCTGTTGCCTGAGATTTTACTGGCTCTTCAGACTTTTCATTTATTTTTATACCTGCTGAAAAATCTAATAATTTATATATTGTTGGCATGTCAATATTGTCTTCCAATTGTTCCTGAGTCTTTATACTTGGACAATATTGCCTCATTGTAATTGTTGCACATTTAGCAAGATAATACATTGCCTCATCATCATTTTTAGATGTTTTTACATTTTCAAATTCATCTAAAAACAACTTTAAGTATTTTATCTTTAATGGAGTGATGTACAGTTCTGTACCATCAAATAGTTCTATTATTGATGTCTTGTATATTTCTGTAGGCATTATATAAGTATACCAAACAGAAAGGCCCAACCCCGAAGGATTGAGCCTCTCATTTATTAAGTTATATTATGCGCCAACTGTACGATCTACGATCTTACCGTATGATGCATTGTCGTTTGGAAGAAGACGGAATGATACTTCGAACATTGTCGCTTCGTCTCTCTTTGCTGATACTGATACGCTCTCGATTGAAAGTGCACGGTATGCAACGTAAACACGCTCCACGTTAAGTGATGCGTCTCCAGTTCCTGGACCAACTGCTACTAAACCACGCTCAACTGGGACATCTCCGATGTCTCCTGCTGAAAGATTAAGTGTTGGGTTTCCTGCTGTTGTTGTTAGTGATGAATCCTTACCTGCTAATGCAAATAGGAGATTCTCTAGTGTTGATTCTGCGAATGTAGTATTTAGGTTTACCTGCATGCCTTGCTTGAACAACTTAGCAACGTCAAGTACCTGGTCTACTGCTACTTCACCAAAATCTGGCTGGAATTGAATTTCCAAACCATTCATTGTGTATCCAACGTTACGGAAGTCTACATCATCAGACAAAGTTGTCTTATATGATGTTCCTGCTGCGTATGCTGGAAGATCTGCGTCTGCAAGTGCGCCACCTTCATATGTGAAGAGTGCTGCTGCGCCAACGATAATTTCGTTGGAACTACCACGTGTATATGCCATGTATTTCACCTCTTTTTTTTCTTTTGGATTAAAAGGGCTTGTTTCCTCACCCTAATTATACAGCCCTTTTTTAAGGGTTTAATGAGTTAATTATCTCTTGCATTTGATGATAATCATAGTCAATGATTACCTTGTTACCGCCATATGTTCTGGCTGTTCCAAAGTCAATAAGATCTCTTACTTCTTCAAGTTGGTATACCTTGAATTTGTGGAAGTAGAACTTGTTTGACATACCGTCAATAACCTTGCCCTTGGCCCAGGAATTAATGTCTTCTGCGGTTTCGTCTTCCCTGTCCATCAGGCGGAGGACCGCTTCTTGAATCTTTACCATGCTTTCAGTGACGTCATTCTGCGTAGCATAAAAATAGTATAGTAACTGCTCACATTTGATATGTGGAAATGGAGACCTTCTCATTCTTATTAGTCTGTCGTATACGGCAACAACGCCTTCATATGAGGCTCTCTGATCATTGATAACAATCCATTGCTCCGTTAAGTCATCAATTGTGTTTGGTAATGTTGGGAAAAATGGTATTGCAATTTCTGTATTATTAAAAATCTTTTCCTGTAGATATCTATTTATCCACAATCCTGGAGTATTTAATGTTGATGTTGACTCTGTCATTATCTAAGCCTTCCTGCATCTGCTACCCAGCGATAACCAGTCTTTAATCCTAAAGATCTACCGCCTTGCTTTGCTGATGCCATGTTCTTCTTATACGTCTGTGGATATTTAAAGTATTGAAGTAATCCGCTAGAATTTAAGAATGATTGTCTAAAGTATACACCAAAAAAATTACTAATAACCTTATCAAATTGACCCTGTGTTTGTCCACCAGGATTATCTACGACTACTTGTCGTGGAGTATATACCTCTTCTCCATTTACTTCAAACCTCAAAACGGTTGCTTTTTTAGGTCTAATAGTAATTGAAACGCCCTCTTCCATAATCTTTGCTTTGTTATAGAATGGCACCTTAGATCCATCTTTAATTGACTGAGATTGTTTTAAAGATGAGGTAAATGTTATACCTATGTTACTAATCTTATAGTCAATGTCAAAAAGTCTTGCTTCTGGGCTGCCAGTCTTTTCCCACTCATAGATATGGTGAAGTAGTTCTGGGGACATTCTTGCATTTACATCAATGAACTGTGATGCCATCTCTGTTATCCTTGGGGCTAAAGATAGATAAAAATCTTTTTTACCTTTTTGGATCCCCTCTAAAAATCCAGTTGAGTAGTTCATAATGTTGTTTATTTCTTTTTGAAACACTCTACTATCCATTACAACTTTAAGCATTATACATCTACCGCCTGATTTTCAGACCTACGAATTACAAGATTATAGTATTCGATTCCACCAAATGGCCCAACGTATGGCTCTTGTGTTGCTACTTCAAATATTGTAGACTTTCCAGATCTTGGCCCAGATGTTTCTGTATAGATGTAGTTACAGTTTTTATCACGAACATTTGTTAAAATTATATTTGTTATTGAGTGAGGGGCATCTAAACTTGAAATTCTTAAATCTGTTTTGACTCTTCCAATTAGGCTTATCTTTTGTGTAATGTTTACGTTTGGCTTAACTTCTTCATTCCCAGCAGTTCCTACTGCATTAAAGTTAGCAGCAATAGTCTTGTCTAAAATCCAAGTTTTCTTAACATTGCCATAAGTTCCCTGCTCAACAATTGGATAGTATACGTCTGCTTGCATAGGAAAAATAAAATCTGGCTCTTCGCATATCATTAAATTATCCCTGGCTTGACAATATTTTTAACATATTTTTCAAGTATCTTGTCTACTAAAAAGTTACCAGTTCCACTAAGCATAACTTTGTCAAACTGAATTCTAAACTGATCTGTGTTATATGAGGTTACGTATCTCTTGTAGTAATCTAACTTTCCGCATTTAAGATCTTCTATTAAAAGTTTTGTTGCGTACTCGATGTCCGCAGGAATAGTTAGATATCCGTAATCAACAATAAATGTATAGTCATATCCTGAAGGGAACCCTGTACCATCGTATCCGTAATATGCAAGATCTCCACTTGCAATTGGCAAGTTCTGTGCTGTAGACTCGTACCTATTTACTACACCATCACGTATTTTTTGTATAGCAGTTTTATCTGATGTTATAGAATATTCATGTTCATTTAATTCTGGAGTTGCTCTGTCGTATACTAGTTGGTTATTTTCATAAACTTTAAACACTCTATAAACCTTTTCCCACAAAGGAAAATAATCTGAGCCATTACCAGTTCCAATAACTGCAACCTTTTTGTTATAAAATCCTTCTGGACAAAATGTATCTATCATAGATCTAGCAACTAGTTCTAGGGTTGTGTATTCAGCAATCTCAGATGCTGTTGTTCCTAATGTATTTGGATCTACATATGGTCTTACTAGTTCATAAAACTCTTCGTAGATGACTTGTTCAGGATCTTCTGGGTCTGCCCCGTGAGTACAAAACTCTACTCTGTAATCATTGTCATATCTTCCAGAAAGCGGAACACTGATACTTTCTCCTGTAGACAATTCTAAAAATTCTAAAACCTGTACTGAAAGATCCGCCATATCTGTTACTCTTGCATAAAAGTCTATATTGTTATATCCTGTTGGGATAACAAAATTTACTGCAATTGTATCGTATGGCGGAACTCTCAATATCTCCATGAATTACTTACCGAATTCCTTGGCAACTTCTTCTGGGGTAGCAATGCGAATATGTGAACGAGTAAGCCACTTTTCAGCAGCATCTTTTTCAACAATATTATAGCCACGGTAAACCTTGCCTACCTCTGACCATGTAGCATTCTTTGTTGAGAATAGTGCCACAGTTTCTTTAACTTCTGCAGCCTTTTCCTTCTTCTTTCTTTCAGGTGCTTTTGGTGCTGTTGTTGCTCCAATTACGCCTTCTTCAACTGATCCTAGTGCCTGAACTTCTTCAGGTGCCTGGTATGCAGGTGCTTCAATAGCGTCTACCTGTGGTGCTTCTTCTACAACTGGTGCCTCTACAATAGGTTCTGCAACTGGCTCTTCAACAACTGGTGTTTCAAAAACTGGTGCTTCATATACTGCTTCTTCTACAATTGGATTTTCATTATTGTTTTCCATAATTCCTCCTTGTTAGTATTATATCATTATAAGTAATAAGGGGAGCAGGAGCGTTAACTCCTACTCCCCCTAATTTTTTACTGTTTACAGATTATGCATCTGCTGCAGAGTCTGCGTATGCAATAGCATCCTGCTCTTCCCACTGAATACCGAAGCGAACGAAGACTGTATATTCTACAGTATCCTTCTTTGGCTTGTATTCACGGTTTACAGTGATGTCACGCTGGAATCCCCATACACGATTCTGTGGGAATGTCAAGTCGACATATCCTGCAGGGTAGTATGGAACTTCTTGTACGTCAATTCCGAGAACACGTGTTGTACGTGCTCCACCGAATGTCTGTGCTCCACCGTCAAGGTATGCCTGACGATTCATTGGAGTTCCGCCAGCCTGTGAAGCAAATGCTTCAGCGACTGCGTCTGCTAGGGTACCGTTATTCTTAACGATTCCCTGGAATGCATCTGTACCAGCATAGAACTTCAAGTTAGACTTGATAGCACGATACTTACGTGGCATTGCAAGGATGATGTCCTGCATTACATCTGTTGTCCAGGCGTTATTAGCGACTGTTACAACTGACTCATGAGCATCTCCGTCTGTCTTGACACGATTTACGAAACCTTCCATGATTGAAAGGAATGCGTCTGATCCTGCACCTGTTCCATTGATTGCAAGGTCTTCGATATCGTTACCGAAAGCATTTGTCATCAAACGGACAATGTGATCTTCTAGTTGTGCACCTTCGATGTTATCTTCTAGTGCTTCTGCAGATACTTCCCAGTCAAGACGAATCTTCTTTGTAGTCAATTCAACCTTTGAGAATGTTGCTCCTGCGTTTGTGTAGTCGCCAACTGCTTGCGCTGCTGCACGAATTACACGCTCTCCGACGTTTACCTTTTCGAGTTCCATTGTATTGGCTCTCATAGTAACGCGACGGCCATCTTGGGCGAGAATGGTTGCATCCCACACGTAGTCGATAAAACGACGTGCTTGCTCTGGGCGTAGGATACCTGATCCAGCCTCACCTGAAGGGTTAACTGCATTTGGTCCAGAGTTTACTCCTGCTAGTGCTGTTGGGATATTACCCAATACACCACCATCAGTGTAATTACCTGGTGTGTTTGAACCTGCATCTGAACCTGAAGCAAATGCTCCTTGTCCTTGATACAAACCTGGGGCTGTGCCACCAAGTTGACCTGATGTTCCAGGCTGATTCTTTTCTATATTTTGTTCCGACATATTGTCACCTCCTGTGATTTTTTCTAAATGAATAGATCGGCTGTTTTGAGGAAACTTCCGCCCCATAGGGATTTTTCAACCGTTTCAGGCTGATTCTGTACTATCTCGCCGAGATCGCCAGACTTTCGGAAAGCAGTGTCTTGCTCTACAAGTTCCACACGCTTACCAAATTCATTGAAATCACTTGATACTGCTGCAATATCTTTTGCAACTGCTTCAAATGAACTTTTTGCTGTTTCAACATCTACCTTTGAAGACTTAAGCATTTCTACTTCTGCCTGCAAAGAGTTGACCTTTGAAACTAGATCGCTAAAGGCTGATTCTAGAGTGTTCTTGATTTCTACAGTTGAATCAACTGCTTCATCTGATTTAGATACTTCTGTAACTTCTTCAACTACATCAACTGTAGAAGTCTCTTCAGACTTTACAATCTCTTCAGATACTGGGGCTTCATCAGCCTTAACAACATCTTCTGTAGGTGTTTCTACTACCGCATCAACCTCTGGAGCGACCTCTGACTTTTCTACTTCTACTGATGCTTCTGTTTCAATAACTTCTGCAACTGCTTCTGTGTTTTCTGTCATAGGTTGTACCTCCTTGTTAATCTTAGAAGTATTAATGCCTTTAGCACTATCAACTAAGAATTTTATCATTGTTACTTTTTCGTTATCATTTTTTTCAACGAAACCTATATTCTCCATTTGCTCCCCAGTTATTGGGCTAAGTTCTGATTCATTCTCAGATGATAAAACTATTCCATTTGCTTTATCGTAAAATACATTTTCTAAAACTGTTGAGTCACCCTTAAATACATCTACTCCATCTACCTTTTCAACAGAGACAATATTTGCAAATTGATTTGCTGGGGAATCTACAAGACTCAACTCAACCAAATCATACTGCTTAATAATTCTAATTACTTTGTCTGACTTCTCGTCAAACCCGTCATCCCACTTATTCATTCTTCCACCAATAGAAAAACCAGCAAGGGTTCCATCTAGAACCTTTTCCCAAGTATCTTGTGCACCCTTTGAAACATATGCAGATACAAATACTCCGTTATAAAACTTCTTTGATTCTGGATCAAAATACTTCTCTGCTTTAAAATCTACCATCTTTCCTACTGCTAATGGTTGATGCATTTCTCTAATGTTCCCACGGAATTTTGCAAAGGCATCCATTGATGCTTCGGCTGTTACGATGTCATCTTGCTTGTCTAAATTATCAAGGGATGCGAAGCCTGATACGATTCTTCGCTCTTTATCTACCTTGCTAAAAGGCATAGATAGACGGAGATTATCTCCATCTGAATTCCAGTGTGCTTTAGATATAATCATGGTTATTATATTATATACCCTTTTTTGTTAAAGTATCACTATTCGGACAAGTCGGACAAGTCATCAAACTTACGACCTTCGCCTTTTGGATTTCTTCCACTTATTGTGGCTGGTCCATCTGACTGGTTGTTGACTCTTTCCGTATCCCTTGCTCTGTTTGCATTATCGTTTGCTGCCTGCTCTGGCTTAGGATCAAATGGCTCATTGCCACCTTCGATCTGTGGAAGACCAAGAAGTTCTCGACCTTCGTTTGGAAGCATGACCTGTGTCTTAACAAGTCTTTCGATAATCTGTGATTGAGCAATTTCATCTGTAAGCGTAAGTTCATTAAACTTAAACTCCAGAATATCTGTTTTTTCTTTTACAATTTTATTAATCATCTTCTCAAGATTTCTTTGTGCTGGTCTTGCAACCTGCTCTTTAAAGGTGCGGTCTTGAGATAGCGCAGCAGCGATGGCTGAAGAATCAGAACCGCCAATCTTAGAAAGAGGAACTTGGTGAGCCACAAGGATATCGTCTCTGTTCTGCTTTCTGTATTCTTTAAATGATGCTTCTTGGATTCCATTTTCTACAGGATCCATCTTAAACTCTACCTTGTTGGTGTCGGAGTCTCCTGGCAGTGGAATGTAAAGAGTTCTATGGTTCTGGCCCTTTAGCCCTGTCTGCAAGAATCTAAACATTTTGTCTTCTGCCTCAGCAGACAACTTTGCACCTTTAAGAGTTACAACATATCTTGGGGTTGCTTTGTTTTGGAAGTAATCAATATTGTACTGTGATGCAAGTTGGTCTCCGTGTAGTGATCCTATTGCAGACATAATATCTGGTACCCCGTAAAAAGTGTTTAGCGGTGAGTACTCTTTAAAGTGAATAATTTCATTTGGTCGTGCATCTGTTCCAAGTGGGTTTGGATTTGTTGCCCCAAAGTTACGGAAGTAAACAACCTTGTTTCCAATAACCTGAACATACCCATCACGCAATCTACGTACACGCATTGTTGTAGAGGGGATATGACCAACATATCCAATATCTCCACGAACAGTTCTTCCTACTTCAAGATAGGCATTACCTGTTGCTTGTAGATCAGTAAAAACCTTTTCCATTGTTGTTGTAAAAGAATCTTCGTCGTTTAAAGACTCAAGCCAATCAGTCATTTCAATCTTTGCTCTTTCAATTCTTTTTCTTGCATTCTCAGAAGTCTTTGGCTCTGATGCTTCTAACTTAAGCATAGTTCTTTTTGAAACCTTGAACTCATATCCAAGGCCAACAATGTTTTCTACCTTGGCATCAATGGCTGCGTGATTGGCAAATGATGTGTCGTAAAAACTTGCAAGTTCATATAGGTTCCATGGTGGAGTAATTACATCAAAGAGTCCGTAGGCATTTCTAAATACTGCTCCTGAGTTAATCTCTTTAGATCTTGCTCCATCAATACCGACGCTTTCTGCTCTTGAACTGTCAATATATCCTTGGGTTGCTTCACCCTTAACTATACGAGATGTTCGTCTTTTAAAATTAGCGTCAAGACCTTGTAAGTCTTTGATTACATCCCATGACTGATTAAATGGATCTTGCTTTGTAAAAGTATCATCTTCTGGCAAAAGATTATCCGTCTTTGCTCTAATAAAAAACTCTTTGTCTTCACTCATTAGTCGTCACTTCCATATTTCGCAATAGTGTCTTTGGCTGCCTGTACTGCACCAAGATCGTTCATTGAAGGAATTAATCCTTCTGCTAGTCTTTGCTTTTGTTCAGAGTACTCTTCTTCTGAGATTCTTGTTAGACCTGGAACAAATACACAAGTTCCATCTCCTTCATCCCCGTAATATTTTGCTGCTTCTTTAAGTTTAGATATCTGGAGTATGTCACCTTTTTGAGATTCAATATTTAAAACAGAACCAGTTCCATCTGTAAACCATTTTCCGTTAGCCTTTTTGTACACGTAAAGACCCCAATCGTAGTGCTTCTCAATAATTTTTGCACGAGACTCACCTATTTGGCCCTTCATTCTGGGTAAGGCTTTCTTCTTTTTGCGTGGATCTTGGGTATTCATATACTCAAGTATACCATATTAGACAGCAGGAACGGTTATTAGTTTTGATGTTATACCAGAATAGATCTTATATACATGGTCTGTAGTCGACCTAAGACTATTAATAACAAGAGTTCCTGAACTATCAATAATAATCTTGTTTGTTCCTGTATAACTCTTATAGATAGTAGAGGGGTTTACACCATAAAAGTTCTTCGAAGAAACAATATTTACCCCGCGCCAATCAAAGTCTGAAGATCGCCAATAGTCCCAGTCAAGAACCTCTGGTGGAGCGTTCTCAACTGAGAACCAAGATCTTGGCTGAATCAATTGAACCTCTTGAAGGTTTGTAGACTGATAATATGAGACAGTGTTAAAGGTTATTGGTCCATTAAAATTAATAACTCCTACAGTGTTTGTAAACTCTAATAGTTTTGGGAAAGAGATGCCAAGGAATCCCCATTCTTTAATAGTTATCACTGGCTCTTTTACAATCTTTCCATTCCAGTAAAAATCTATACCAGTTTCTAATCTACCAGTTATTGCGTCAACTGCATATATCTTTGCTCTTTCTCCAGTTGGATGGATTGCAACCATATAAAACTTTATGTGCTCTTTGTTTGATTTAATTTCAAAAATTTCTGTAGATGAATAGGGGAATGCATCTTTGTCATATCTGATTGCTGCTTGCATTGCTAAAACCTTAAAGTCATTTGATTTTTCTTTGTTGATTGGAATAGATAGTCCACGGTTTTCTCTTGGATCGTAGGCACCTTTTAATTCTAAACCAGTGTATCTTGTTAAATACAAATATGGAGAACTACCCTTATAAATTGTAAAAGGGTTTGTACTCTTGTAGTCATAATAAAACCCAGATTTTTTATAAGGGTAGACGTCTTGTCCAAACCTAGTTCCTACTGGATTCACAGATGTTTCATTAAATGCTTGAGATGCATATTCTAAACTTCTTAAATATACCTTCTTTTTTAGTATTCCCTTTACTTTAAACTCTAAGTGAGTAACAAGTGCAAGATCTAAAACATTTATATTTATGGGAGGATAAACAATCATATTGTCAATAACTTCATACTTGCTAGATCTCCAGTCTTCTCCTGGTATTACTATTGAGTCGTTTGATGGTTTCTCAATATTTACAAAATTCTCTGATGAAAGATTTGCACCATTTTTTATATACTGAAAAGTTATATAAGACCTAACAAGAGAATCTGTTGTATCATACTTATAGTTTTTGTAGGCCTTATTTTTTAAATCATTATAATCTAAATAGTTTGTAAAAAGTTGATTTCCTAAAGAAGAATAGTCTCTTTGAATAGGCTGATTGTATTCTTCTGATAACTCTTTGTATGTCCAAGAACCTAACTCCTCTTCTTCTATAAAAACTGAAGGAGATGGGTAGTTTATATTAAACTGTATAAAATCTAAATCATAATAACTTTTATTCTTTTTGTCTTTTACATATTTGGCAAAGTATGTTAGCGGAATATAGTCTTCCCAGTATCCCTGGACATCTATATCAAGTTGATAACGTTCAAAATATAAAGATGGTGACAGCGTATAACTTGCTGTGTGTGACTGAAGAGTGTTTGCCGTTGCCAAAGATGGTAGACCTGCGTCAACTATAAGGTCCCACTCCCCTGGGTTATTGCCAAAGTAGTCTTCTGTTGAGTTATACTCCACGTCTGGAGTCTGTAAATATTCATCGAAGACGCTATCATTTTCTATAACAATTCCTTTTTCACTGAACATTGACTCTATGTCTTTATGATTTCTGGAAGTACAAAACCCTGTCTTGTATATTTTACCAGTAAAGGTTTCTGTTAAACTTGGGCCTCCTCCAATGCACAAACTTAAAGAATTTACGTTTCCAAAAAATGAAGCAACATTTCCACCAAAATATTTAGAAACTGCGTCTATATCTATACCTATAGAAAAAAGTTCTCCAACCTGTATAGGAGATAAAGTTAATAGTGTCTGCTCAGATCCACCGTAATGCAACTTATATACAACAGTTAATCCTTCAGAATATACTTCAAAATAGTTAGATGATGTCTTTGACTCTAACTTAAATAAAACCTGTTTGTCTACCGAGTTAGATAAAAACTTAAAAGAACCATAAAAAGATTTTAGCCTATCTTTTAAAAAGTTTAAGTCTTCAAAATACATGTAACCATTTGTGAGCCCAAAAGAAAAAAATTTTTCGCTTTCATTTTGCTGATCCTTTAAACTATCAAACAAATCAAGAACAAAACCAGACTCTAAAACAATTTCTGGGAGAGTGTAGTCTGGAGTAGATAAGCGATTATTTTGTGTATCAAGATTATCTACTATTGCTTGTGACCAATTACCAAGCGTTGGGTATGAATAATTGTTTGAATAATCTGCAAATGGATAATCTACATAAACAGATGATCCGCTATAAGATTGATTGATTCCCTCTGGAAATTCAACACCCTGACCATAAACAAACCTTTTTTTAGCAAGAACTATTGGAACATAATACGTGTATATAGCAACACAGTCAATTTCTATTGGAGAAACATCTTCATATGCATAAAAACCTATCCAGTCTTGGTTTTTACTATTTAGCAATCGTGAAGGAAAGTTTAATTGCGAACTCAGATAAATTAAAGATATAACCTCTTCTCCATTTATAAGAAGAGATCCGCTGTTTTCAGAGAGTCTTATGTGAAGTAACATTGGCCTTGTCCATTCGCCAACATAGTAAGATCCAAAGGCATTTCCAATTTTTAAAATTAAGAAAGGTCCTTCTACGTAGAGCCCATCATCAGAACCTATGGGGCCAATAATTCTTTTCTTGGTTACAGAGTCTGAGTTAATTCTTACCCAAGCCTCCAAAGTATATTCTTTGTATTGGCCGTCTTCTCCCATAAATCCAAGTCCTGGAATAATTAAAGATGGCTTTGGAGCACCCAGGGTATCTTCATTTGGTAAAAGTTTTGTAAGATTAGAAGCCCCATACACCAAAGGTATACCTGTATTTTTTGCCATAAGGCTACTATTAGAAACAAGGTAATAACCTTTTTTATCTTCAAGACTATAGGCACTTGCTTCTATTCCAACTGAAGGCTCTATTGCTATTTCAGATGGTAACGAATACTGCTCTACTCCAAGAGATGAGGAGTTAAATTCTTCTGACCACTGACCAACAGTTATCCCATTAGCCAGGAAAGTATAGTCATCAGAACTTAAGGCACCGCCTACATAATTAATCTTTATAACAACTCTAAACTCTGTGTTGTCTTCTGGTATTTCAAAAGTTTCAGATATAAAAAACCATTTGTCATACGAAAACACTGGGTAGTTTTTTAGTCTTTGAACTTTATTTCCAGATGTTGTATCATTATATTCGTATCCTATTTCAAAACTATAAACATATGTACTAAGGGAATTAAAGAATCCTCCGATTGAAAATGTAGAAAGAGTTTTATTTAAAAGGCTAAAATTAATTATGTTATCGCTTACACATACTACTTGACCAGATAAACCTGATGGCAGGCTTCCAGTTATCTTAGTTGTATTGCTTTCAGGAAATGGCTGATCAGTAACATCTGTAACAGTTATGGCTGTTGACCCAAGCGGGTTTCCGTCACTATCTTTCCAAGAAGAGACACTTCTTTTTCCTTCAGTTATTAAACTTATATAATCTGCAGTATCGTCTAGTGCCCAGAGAGCAATAGGATGCTCTGCGTAGATTTTTTCTGCATATAGGTTTGATGGATTAGACATTATAAGTCTATTTTACCACAGAAGCCTACTTGTTTATTTTAATTTCACAGTAGTCTGTTGTGCAGTACATCTCTCCTTGAGCCTCAAGATTCTCTGCTCCGTCGTAAATTGCAGCAAAATCAATGTGCTTTAGTTTGCCAATATACGACTCATACTGCTCCTCAGTAATACCTGTATATGGTTGCTGTGGATAAACTGTATTTCCCATTGGAAGGAATGAGACAGCCTTTAGTTGTCCCTCGTACATATTAAGTGCTGGAACAATATGCTTTGACTCTGTTTCCTTATCAAATGAAAGTGTTACAGAAACACCATTGTCAGACCAGTACTTTTGAGCAGTTGCAGCAAGTGCAATCTTTTCAAACAGAGTGACATCTTTTTCAGATCTTGGATGACCTGACTTGATTGGGAAGTAAACTACTGATGTATTTGCTGATACTACGTCATCTTCAATTGTGTACCCTGCTGCTTTGAACAAATGAATCATTGGGTCTGTGTTTCCAAAACGAACGGCACGAAGGAAGAACTCTCCTCCAGGACCCCAGTGAACTCCAGGAGTTGCACCAGAAAGAATTGAAACTGATCCTGATGGTTTAACTGTTGTTACTCGAATTGATTCACGAACACATAGCCATTCAGAGTACTGGTGATCATAATGACGAATCTTGTTGTATCCTTCATCCATCCACTCACGAACAATTGGTAAACCCTTTTGATCTGCAAATGATGCAATACCTGTTAGAGATGTACCAATACGACGGTTGCGTTGCATGATACCGTTTGTTTGTGGCCAGTGTGTTGGAACAAGTGTTACAGTCTTTCCATAAAGGTATGCAAACTTCAGGGTACGCAGGAAGTCCTCCTTAGATTCATGACGATTCAAGTGCACTTCTACAAGTGTACATAATTCGTATGACTCTAATGGCTGCTCCGCACAGGGGTTAAAGCCCATCACACGATAGTCTTTTCCATCTGGCGCATCCTTTAGCCTGCCATAATTACGAGCAACATCAAGCCAGATAAAACCTGGTTCTCCATTTTCCGTAATTAAATCTACATAGTCTTCGTACTTTGTTCCTACCTCTGCTGAAATAGAATTATTAGACATCCAAGCCCAACCTGGATTATCTGGATCAAAGGAGTTACGCTCTGGGAATAGTTCTGAGTTCTTTAGATTCATAAATGTTTCATCCCCCGCATTTCCCAAAGCAAGAGTTGCTGAGCGTCTTACGTTACCTGATACCACACAGGTACCAATAAGGTTTACAAGGTCTACGATAGCACGAGAGTCTAGTGTTTCACCTGCTCTGGAGCCGATTACACGGTCTATATGGTCGTGCAACTTGATAAGAGGTGCAGGACCTGATGCAACGCCTCCAAAGCCCTTAATAGGGGCTCCAAGAGGTCTAATCAAATCATAGTTAAATTTCTGGATGCTTTGGTTTGCTCTAAGGTAAGAGTTGATGAGAAGTCTAACTGACTCTACCCAGCCTTCACGAGTGTCTGGGATTTCGAACACCTGTTCGGGCTCTGTTGGGGCATAGATTGAGAAATGCTTATCCTGTCCCACTGTATCAAACCCTACACCAATACCAAGCATTAATGCATCCATAACCCAAGCAAATAGGGCTCCTGGATCATTCTTGTCAAGGTCCTTTGTAGATACCATTGCACAGTTTTGTAGTGCTGCTGAGTTCTTCTTCTCCATAGTCATAGGAGTTCCAAATGCCCACATACCTCGACCTGGGGGTGTCCACTTTAATTCAAACATTCTTTGGAATGCTTCTTGTGCAGACTTCTGAGCCTTGTAGTCATTCCATGGCAAACGGTTTTCTTTAGCATGATTCTTTTGAACTGAATACATACCCTCGATTACACGACGACAAACTTCGTGCCATCTTTCCTTAGTTCCATCTTCCTTCATACGGGAGTAAGTACGAATAAAAGTAATTTCTCCAAGTGAATTTTCTGCTGCATCCTTAAACCCAAATGGGCTTTCTTGATTCTTGTACTTTTCTACGAAGTCTTCTGGAAGTTTAAAACTAAAAAAATCTGACATAATGTGTATCGTCCTTTCAAAAACGGATTAAGACCTAAGTATAGCAGAGTTTTATAAAAAGCAAAACTCTACCTAAAGTTGTAGTAAAGAGTTATCTAAAAACTCATTTACCACTAAGTATATGATTTATCTCTATATGATTAATGTTTACATGCTTGGGCAAACTTGCTACCCACCTTATAGATTCAGCCATGTCTTCAGCAGTTATAGCAATCTCTCTTTTTTCTATTTGTGTATCAATTGTACCTGGACAAATTTCAGTAACTTTAATTCCATACTCTGGAAACTCTAACCTCATTGTATCAACAAGGGCCATCATTCCTCTTTTAGCGTTTGTGTAATTTCCACCAGATCTATATGGATATTTTCCACCAAGTGAACTAATAAATATTATGGTAGCAGACTCTGACTTTTTCATACATGGTACAAAAAGTTGTGAAAGATACATAGGGCCAGATACGTTTATATCGTAAGCCCTTCTAAAATTATCCATAGTCTCATTAATTATATTAGTTGGACCTGATCCTCCACCAGCATTGTTTACTAAAAGGTCTAAGGTTATGTCTTTGTACTCTTGATAGAATTTTTTAATTTCTTCTGAATTTGTAATGTCTAGTTTATATACCTCGACATTTTCAGAAGCCAGTTCTGATACCTTTGACAGGTCTCTTGAAACAGCAATTACTTTATATCCATTTTCAGATAAAAGTTTTACAGTTGCGTAACCAACACCTTTGCTTGCTCCAGTAACAATTGCTGTTTTCAATATTAGTGAATCCAGTGCTGAGGTACCATAATCTTTTCGCCACTCTTTACTAAGTGTGCAGTGTGATGATACGGAGGAGATGGAGGGAAAACAATAATGCTTCCTGCTTTTGGCTTAATAGCAAAAGTATAGTTTAATCCTTTTTCTGCTTCTGCAAAGTCTGATGGAGGTCTTGCTTCTTTTAAAATTCCTCCTGGTGAGGCAATAGTAAAGGATAGTTCTCCACCTTCGTAATCATCATTAAGATACATAACAAAAGAAACCTTAAGTCTTTCGTCTCCTTCTTGCTGATCAAAATGTGCTCCCATAAATGTTCCAGCCATATACTTTTTAATTGGATACATTGGAAATAGTTTAGGTTCGTCTGTTATTCCTTGGGCTTGTGCATAGTCTCTTGCTACGTCATCAAAAGCCTTTTGCAATGTTAAATAAATATAATTGTTTTTTTCATCTAAGGGATCTGCTTGAGATATATTCTTATCTGTTCCATAAACATACTCTTGTCCACTACAAGCCATCCATTCCCCCCAAGGGTCTTGATTGTCATCTTCAATCGCAGCAACAAGTCTTTTTGGGTCTTCAATTACATCTGTGTAATAGTAAACTTTTTCTTCAAGTATTTCTCTGTCCATTTTATATCTCCTTAGAATTTATTGTTTTCATAAAATCCTGTTACTTTCATAAATCCTACGGTAACATATCTTATGGGTCCTTCTCCTACAAACCTTACTCCATGCTCATATTCTTCGTTTCCTGGGAAAATAAGCAATGTGCCTGGTGTTGGTCTTAAGTCTGAATTTTCTTTATTCTTAAAGAATAAAGTTCCATCCTTGTAGTCATCATTAATATACAGTATAGCAGCATATCTAATAGATGGGTCTGTGTGTTGGTCTGTATGAGCCTTCAATTGAACTCCAGCCTGCATTCTCTGGAGTGTCCCAAATCCAGCAAGTTCTAACGATGGATCTGCTAGTTGTAGTAGTTTTCCTAGTCTACCCTGAAGCGTTGTGCTTATTTCCTTAGTTGTAATGTTTAGGTTCTTGTCTTCCCATCCCTGAGTGATTTCAAACTTTCCTTCTGCAACAAGATTCTCTACATCATCTCTGCCAAATTTTTCCATACAGAATCGGGCAAGATTTTTTGTATACTCTATTGACCAGTCTTCGTTTGGAGTTGTCTCAATTATTTCTAAAATAGTTTCTAGTTCTTCTGCTTGCAAAAAATCTTTTACAAACAAAACTTGCTCATGAAAAACCTCAGTATTATATCCAGCATCGTCAAACTCTTTCTTTAAAAATACGTCCATTTACAAATCCTCAACCTTGTATTTGTTTCCATCAGAATCAAGTTTCCATCCTTGCTTTAGCAACTCTTGCCATTCTGCTCTTTCAATTTCTTGCTGTGCTCTAGTGGCTTTCATTTCTGCAGCCCAGGCATCTCTCAATTCTTGTGGATAGTCTGACTCTTCTCTGTCGTCCCAGAAAGAACCAATAGTGTATCTTACTCCACTGGTTATAAGAGTTACTTCGTGCATATTGTTAAATCCCCCGTCAAATGCAGCAAGCATTCCAACTTTAGGTTGAAGGCTTATTTCTTGATCTGGGAACTGCAACATTCCACCTTCAAAGTCATCGTTTAAATATAAAAAGGCTGCATATCTGCTTCTTGTAAAAGCACCAGAGTGACCGTGCTCATCTGTGTTATCAGAATGTTTTCTTGCATATGCTCCTGGCTCCCACTTTTGTGTATGATATCCAATTTGAGAAATTACTTTTGGGTCAAGATCATGAACACTTGCAACGGCATCAATAATGCCTTGTTTCATTTTTGAGAATATGTCACTTGGCAATCCTTCATTTTCTACATGCTCATCATTGTCTTGTGGCAACACTGAAGAGTAAGACTCATAGAAAGATATAGGCATCCATGCAATCAATCCGAGTTCTGCATGCTTATCTAAAACCTTTACAAGTTTGGCAGCAGTGTCTGCATCAATAAAATTTTCATAAACAACAATATCTTTTGTTATTCTCTTTTTATTATCTAGGTTCATTTTATCCTTCTTTCTTTGTCAGCACTAAATTTATTTGGGTTGTCACTTCTAAACTTTTCTATAATCTCTTTTTGCATTTCCTGCCATTTTTCTTTGCCAAACTTTTCTTCATTTTCAAACCACTCGGGAGCACCTAAAGAATACTTTGTCCAGTACATTCTTGAAAGATACTTTGAGTTGTGATTTACAGGCATAACTCCATGAAGATAGATAGACTCTTCAGACATCAGGAATTCTGGATGTCCTGATGGGAAAACAAGAAGATCTCCAGCCTCTGGCTTGTACTTGTATGCTTCTCCATTTGCTATAAAGTCAATTTCTCCACCCTCATAGTCATCATTAAAGTAAGTTAAAGCAGTAATTGCAAACTTGTGTCCTGGACTTACTATTGGCTCTCTTATATAATCTGTGTGATATGTCATTGCTAGTGGGTCTTCAATGTCTATCTTGTATCTTGCTATAGATGGCCCAGTGTATTCCCATTCCTTAACATCGTTTCCTCTTTCATCTTTGATGTCTGGAATAAGTCTGTTTTCATCAAAATCAACATTGTTTTTTGTAATGTAGTCTTTTGTTGCTATCATAAAATTATTAAGAATTTCTAAAAGAACCTGCTTGTGCTCTTCTTGTTTTTCTGTTGAAGTTTTTACTTTTTCAACATGATCTATTTTTAAATTATCGCTGTGGTTTTTAAATATTGGATTAATATATTCACCAAACCTAGACCATGGTGACCATGGGCTAAATAAACCATCCTCTTCACCTTCAGATTCTTTTAAAAGGCTGTACGTCTTATCGATGTCTTTAAAAAGGCCCTTGTACACAAAAATCTTTGGATATATCTCAATTACATCAACAGGATCTGTCATGGCTTTCTATCTCCTGTATGCTCTGTAATTTCCCAAAAGAATGGGCAGGTATATCTAATACCACTCTTAATTTCTGTTACTCCGTGGACATAATTCATATCCCCTGGGAAAAAATAAGCAGCGCCTTTCTTTGGCTTAAACTGAACACCTTGCAATGGGAAGTATAACTCTCCACCTTCATAGTCTTCGTTTAAATAGAACAGACTTGAAAGATCGTAATTTGGAAAATCATTTGGAAGTCCAGCATCTGGGCCTTCGTGTAGTTCCTTGTCTGCATGAGGGTTCTGAAACTGCCCTGGGAGCCATCTAACGATAGTTGTACCAGTAGGGGTAACCTTTACCTTATAAAACTCTTCAACGATTGGCTTAAGCCTTTGAAACAGGCCTGCAATTACTGGTGCAATTGTTGGATCATTTTTATCTAAAGTTGGACTAGTTGCCACTCTATCTTTCCAGTATTCAGAATCATATACGACTGTTCCGTTTTCATTAACATGGCTCTGAGTTACATCCCAGATCGTCAATGACTTTGCAGCCTTCTCTAAAAACTCTATTTCTTCTTGAGTCATAAAGTTCTCTAACTCAACAATCATATCTTTGCTATTGCCAAACCACCCAGATGGGGTCATTGACGGTTTTCTGAAAACAACGTTATCTGCATTATTCATAATTACATTATACCATTTTCTTTATTTTTAGTATTATCTTTTACAGACAATCTTAAAACCTTTACCTCATGAGAACCTTTAGATTCTCCCTTTTCATTAATAGCATCTCTATACCAATCTGTCCACTGACCAGAAGAATTAATTACTTGGGCTGCAGCACCATACGAAATATTTTCCTTTTCTCTTTTTCTATCTTGATCTTTATAATCAATTATTTCAATAACAGTGTTATTTAAATTTAATAGAGAAATTGGAACTATAGTTGCTAATGGTGTTCCTGATTTAATAATAATTTTTTCATTTGCTTTTTTTGCTTTAATTGCAAGAGGTAGTGGATTATCAAAAAAGGATGTACTAATTAAAGAAGACATGGTTTCAAAATCATTGCTAAAATAATTTACTGGATTTATAGCAAGCAAACTAACATTTTCTTCTGTTCTAAATATTAAGCCAGTATGAAAACTTACAGAAGACTGACCTCTTCCACCGTAAGTTCCTTCTGGCGCTGAGACTATCTCAATATGGTCTGGAGTTTGATCATTTGTTCCATCCCAAATAAACTCTATGTCTTCTTTACAAGAAAGGCTCCACCCAATAACGTTTGCCTGTGTTACTGGGAAACATCTATAAGCATGACCTTCTGATGTATTATCCATCCAATCTCTTTTTATTGACATTGGATCAAGATGGAACTTAGAGTCTTGAGTTTGCTCAACTGAAATATTATACATTAATGATTATCCGCAACATACATTTCTGGAGTGTGAAACTTTTTGTTGTAGTCAAGCATAGTGACAATAGAGTACTTATTTCCTGAAGTTACTGGCATTGCTTGATGTGGATACATAAAGTTTGATGGGAAAATAAATAGATCTCCAGCCTCTGCTTTAACTTTTAGGTTTTGCAGTCTAAAGAAAAGTTCTCCACCTTCATAGTCATCGTTAACATATGATACTAAGGAAACTGTACAGTTATATGAAAACCCATGATCGTGATGCTCTTGAAAGTGTTGTCCTGGTCCATACTTAATGAAGTTAAACGCTTCCCAATATTTTAAACTATGAATGTTATACATTCTTGAATAATCTTCTACTGCTGGTAATTTAGCATCATAGAGGTCTTGCCAAAGTGATTGTAATTTTAAAGAATCTTCACTTTTATCTTGTTCTATATCAGTTTTTTTAAATTTAAAATCTACACAATCTCTATAGTCTGGCATCAGTTGCTGATATCCAACATAGGCTGGCATCCAGTGATATCTTTTACCGTCTGAAGATAACTCTCCATAAGGTGCTACTGGACCAATTGTATTTTCAAGCCTATTTATTACATCAAATTCTTTTTTAATAACTCCTTTATAGACCCATATTCCGTTGCCAAGGTCTACTTTTTCTGTCCATGTCTGCATTTTATATTCCTTATCTATATTCTCTTCGTGACCAGACTTTGTTTTTGTATACCCCGCCATCTGGCTGACGGTAAAATTTTGCGTTATCTACCATTTTACCATACATATCTGATTGACTTAAAATGTCTATCTCATGTTCCCAATTTTCTCTTTTAAAAGGAAGAACCTGAATATATGGTGTTCCTGCTGGAATGGTTCCTTCCCATCCTTCTGCAATAAAAAATGGAAAACTTCCAAGTAGATGAACCTTATCTGAATCAACTACTCCAGTTGTATTTAAAAATGGAAGATCAAACCTGTTCATTGGAGTCATAAATAGTGCACTATATCCTTCTGGCAACTCTAGTCCCCATGGAGAACTCCAAGCAAAGTGATGCTGGTAATATCCTTTAGGATGTTCAAATTGTGGCATTGGTGGTCTTTGAGTACAGAAGTCTTTATACTTAGGATCATTTATAGTGACATTGATGATACCCTGGGAATTTTTGGCAAATGTTAGATCGCATGGAGTTTTAAAAACATACCCAGTTGCAAAGGCATCCATAATAGCAGGACATGCTTTCCATGTAGGAATCTTTCCATAGTCGTCGGTAGTGCCTTCTTTAGGGAACGGGCAAACCTCTTTTGGCGCTTTATAGTATTCTCCATTTGGCATTTTTGCAAATCTATCTGCGTCTTTATACCAATCTGGTATTTCTTTTTGTGTTGGTCCTGGTGTAGAAATATCTTCTTTATCTAACCATGGTCTAAAGGATCTGAATTTAGCGATCAAAGACACTACTTATGTCCTAGTTCATTTATGTCTGTCATTACGACAACACAGTATTTTGTTCCCTCTTTCATAGGCAATGAAGCATGTTCATATATATAGTTTGATGGGCAAAGGACGATGTCTCCTATTTTTGGACTATGAGTGTAATTGTCCATTCTTGGAAACCTAATTTCTCCACCATCATAATCTTCATTTATATAAATAACAGCAGAGACTGTACAGTTATACATTGGGCCATGGTCTGCATGGATGTTAAAGTGAGTTCCTTCTCCTTCATACTTAACAAAATTAAATGCTTCATAATAAACTACGTTGATTCCCCAGTACCGTGCATAATCGTCAACACAAAACTTTAACTTTTGATAGATCTCTTCATGAAGGTCAATTAATTCAGAATTGTGCTCATCTCTTGGCCCTAGGTTTTCCTGTTTAAATCTAAAGTCTACAGCGTCTCTGGCTTTCTTTATTGGTACATCAGAGTTGGTTACTTTTGCTTCTGACCACTTATATTTTCCGTTATCGCCTAAATTAGACTCTAGAATTTTTATATATCTTTCTGAATCTTCTTTTGAAAACACATTTCTATATAGATTAATTCCAAGTGCTGGGTTTTCAACTAAAATATTGTTGCCAATAGTTTTTGATGGGTATCTGTTTACTGCTGTCTCTGATCTATCTTTAGTAAACCATGAACTTTCATTTTCATTATACATTGACATATTAATTCCTATCTCTATAACACTATCTAAATAAAAGTATACCACACCTAGTGATAAGTGTGGTATACCTTATTTACTTTTTATTACTGAACGCCTGGTATTGTAAAGTAAGGGAAGTAAGGTGCTGCTGGGAAGTAAGGTGGGAAGAATGGTGGGAAGAATGGGAAGAATGGGAAGAACGGTGGGAAGAACGGGAAGAACGGGAAGAATGGGAAGAATGGTGGGAAGAATGGGAAGAATGGGAAGAACGGTGGGAAGAACGGGAAGAACGGTGGGAAAAATGGCGGGAAGAATGGAGCAATAGTAGTAATAGAACCAGATGCTGGAGATGCAACAGATGTTCCATTTGCATTGGTTGCGGTAACTGTATAAGTTTGTGAAGTATTTGCAGTATCTGCAATAACAATAGGGCTTGTAGCAGATGTACCAGAAGTTCCATCAGATCCAGTAACTGTAAATGATGTAATCGCTAATCCACCGTTTGCTGGTGCTGTAAAAGCAATAGAGTTTTGATTTACACCAGCAGTAGGTGTTGGGGCTGACATTGTTGCTGGAACTGTTGTAACGGTTACTGCACCAGAAGCAGAGGAGGCTGCAGATGTTCCTGCAGCGTTAGTTGCTGTTACTGTAAATGTTGGAGTTGCAGTTGAAGCAATTCCAGTTACAATAATAGGAGAAGATGCTCCAGTTCCTGTTTGTCCTGTGCTTGCTGTTACTGTAAAAGATGTGGCATTAGGAGAAAGTGCTGGTAAAGAAAACGCTACAGAAACTGCTCCATTATTAAAGGCTCTTCCTGTTCCAACGTTTGTTCCAGTAACACCTGTTGGTGCTAATGGCTCCAAAAAGTCATTTGACGCTTGGGACTTCTTACCTATTCTCTTACCTGATGCCATTGTTAATCTCCTAATTTCTTATTGAATTTTGTATTACGCTGTCAAGTCGCCAAAGACAACCCATGTATTTGCTGCTCTCTTAAAGAGAGTTGCAGATGACCAAGTTGTACGAAGTTTCAAGCCAGGAGTTGCGTTAACTGTTACTCCAGAATCTCCAGCAACTGTTACTTGTCCTGCTCCAGTTTGAAGAATATCAATAGACGTTCCGATTGGATATGCTACTGCTGTATTTGTTGGGATTGTAATTGTTACGCCAGTTGCAGAAGAAACTTCAATTAATGAATCTCTTTCTGTTAGTGCTGAAAGTGTGTAGGCTGCAGTCTTTTGAACAATTGGTGTTCGTGATGCTACGCCTTCCTTTGTCTGTGTACCGTCTGTAAATGCTACACCTGAAGCAGAAGCAGTAATTAGTGCTGTTGCTGTAATTGCTGGGGCTGTAACAGTACCAGTAAATGTTGGTGAAGCAAGTGGAGCCTTTAGAGCAAGTGAGTTTGTTACTGTTGTTGAGAATGATGCGTCATTTCCAAGAGCAGTTGCTAACTCATTAAGAGTATCAAGTGCTGCAGGGGATGATGCTACAAGGTTTGAAACTGCTGTTCCTACAAACGATGTTGTTGCAACTTGAGTAGTTGAGGTTCCTGCTGCTGCTGTTGGAGCAGTTGGGACACCAGTAAGTGCTGGTGAAGCAAGATCTGCTTTTAGGTCAAGTGCTGTTTGTGTAGCAGTTGAAACTGGCTTTGCTGAATCTGTTGTATTATCAACTGATCCAAGACCAACCATTGTCTTTGTAATGCCAGATACAGTACCTGTAAAAGTTGGTGAAGCAAGTGGTGCTTTTAGGTCAAGCGCTGTATTTACAGTTGCAGTTAGTGCAAGTGCTGATGTATCTGCAATACCGTGAACATCTGATGTATCTGAGTTGTGTGTTGAAACTGCGTTATCTGCGTATGTCTTTGTTGCAATTGTTGAATCAATATCGAATCTTGTGTTAACAGAGTTCCAGTCAATTCCTGTGCCTGCAAGTGATTCCTGATTTACTGCTGCTCCAGATATTGCATCTGTAAGATCTGATTGAGTTACAAGATCTGCCGTGTTAACAATTCCATGAACAAGAGTTGTGTCTGCAGCGTGGTCTGTAAGTGCTGAAGTAGCAGATGATAAAGCGGTTGCTACATTTGCTGTAGTTGCAAGAAGAGAAGTATCTACAATTCCGTGAACCAAAGTTGTGTCTGCTTCGTGTGCTGCAAGGGCTGTTGCTGCAGCGGTTGCTGTAGTAGCAAGATTTCCTGTTGTTGCAAGAAGTGCAGTGTCTACAATACCGTGAACCATTGTTGAGTCATTTGTGTGTGTTGTAAGACCTTGTGCTACTGTGTTGATAAAGTCTGGGTCATCACCTATGGCTTGTGCTAACTCATTTAGAGTATTCAAAAGTCCTGGAGCGCCATCAACAATTGCTGCGAGTTCTGTTGCGTTAGCAAAATATGTTAATGCTGTCCAGGCTGAGGAGCCATTTCCCATTTTAAACTTACTTGTGTCGGTTTCAAATCCGATCTCACCTGCTGCTAGAGTTGGGTTTGCAGCCGTCCATTGTGCTGCAGTTCCTCTGCGCTGTTGCATTCTTGTTGCCATATTTTATTTCTCCTTTATGGGGGCTGCCCATTTACTTATCTTATTATAACACCCAATTTTTAATTGAAGTTATCTGTTGCGCTACCGCCATCAAATACAACTGTCCAATCTGTTGTAGAAGGGCCACCTGCATCCAAACCTACACCCAATGGGCTGTTGAATGATCCACCTTCATAGAACTGGGATACTATGAAGCCAGTTCCATCAATTGCGGTATCGTGAATGTGCTGTGGTAAATTATTTGTATCATCAATAGTTGCCTGGGTATACCAAGAACCATCATAATAGAAATTAATTCTATTTGTTGTGGTGTCTAACCACTGCTTACCATTAGTTGGTGAAGAGGGAGCAGTTGATGATACAGTCATTCCTGTTACAGAATCTACATACTCCTTGGTTGCTGCGTGGCCTGCAATAGTAGGAGTTCCTACTGTTACTGCACTTCCGAATGTACCGCCGTTTGCTACGACTAATCCATTCTTGACCTTGAAGTCTTTATCGACTGTTGCCATTTACTACTCCCTCTTCCAACTATTTTTATTTTTTATTACGCAAGCAATGTTCCGACAACAGTCACTGTTGAAGTGTTGTTGGCAGTTGTTACTAGAAGTTGTACATTTGCTCCTGAGATTGATGCTGAAACTGATCCAAGAGATGATCCTGTTGAGACCATTCCGTATTCAGTGATTGCAATGTTATCTGAAGAATCAAGTGTTAAAAGTACCTTTGAAACATCTGTGTGACTTCCATTGGCAACCTTTACAAGATATTCTGCTGAACGATAATCAGCCTTTGCGAAAGCGTGGGCTGTCTGAACTCCTGCTGTTGGTGCTGATAGAGTTGCTGCAACTTGCTTAGCAACTGAGTTAATCTCAACTGCTGTAAATGAACGAGTTGTTCCATCTACCGCAGCACGAGCACGAGCATCTGTGAAGTAAAGGTTTGAACCTTCTGCAAGATCAGATGTTGTAGAATCTGCTACACCGTTTTCTGCGGTAATAACAAGACCTGAACCATTACCTGTGATAGTGATATTAGTCTTTGTAGCACCAGTCAAAAGGGCTGCTGCTGAAGCCTTAGCACGGGCATCTGTGAAGTACTGTGCTGTTCCTTCTGCTACATCGTCTGTATCAAGTGCATCTGCGTGTGCAATTGCTGCAGCCTGTGCAGCGTTTGCCTTTGTAGTTGCATCTGTTGCTGCTGCGGTTGTGGCTGCAGATTGTGCAGCGTTTGCCTTTGTAGTTGCATCTGCTGCTGCTGTAGAAACTGCTGCGTTAGCCTTTGATGTAGCGTCTGCTGCTGCTGTTGCTTCTGCTGCAGCCTGTGCTGCGTCAGCCTCTGCCTTAGCAAATGCTGTTGTAGCAATCTGAGTTGTGTTTGTATCTGCTGCTGCTGTTGGGGCTGTAGGTACGCCAGTCAATGCTGGTGAAGCCAAAGGTGCTTTATTTCCAATTGCTGTTGCTAACCCTGCTGCATCAACTTGATCTCCAAGTGCTGCTGCAAGTTCGTTAAGAGTATCAAGTGCTGCTGGTGCTGAGTCAACAAGATTTGCTACTGCTACACCAATTGCTGTGTTACGATCTGAAACTTCTGTTGAGATTGCAGATGCAATAGCAGAGTTACGACCTGAAACCTCTGTTGAGATTGCAGCAGTAAGTGCTGCTGCTGCTGTTGCTTCTGCTGCGCTTTGCGCTGCATTTGCCTTGCTTGTAGCGTCTGCTGAGGCAGTTGCTTCTGCACCTGACTTCGCATTGTTGGCCTTAGTAGTAGCATCTGCTGCTGCTGCTGAGATTGCTGCAGATTGTGCAGCGTTAGCCTTTGAAGTTGCATCTGCTGATGCTGTAGAAACTGCTGCAGACTGTGCTGCTGCTGCTGCACCGTATGCATCATAAGTGTTTGCTGTTACAGATACTGCACCTGTTGAATCGTTGTATGAAAGACCAGTTCCGACATTGTTTCCAATGGCATCTTGTGCTCTTTCATCTGTGAAGTAAAGGTTTGTACCTTCTGTAAGATCTGCAGTATCATGGTTTGAAAGGCTTGAAACTGTTCCAGTTACGTTACCTGTTACGTTACCAGTTAAATTACCTGTTACGTTTCCTGTTACGTTTCCTGTTACGTTTCCTGTTACGTTTCCTGTAACTGTTGCTGTGATTGTTCCTGCAGCAAAGTTACCTGATGCATCACGCTTTACAACTGTGTCTGCAGTGTTAGCAGATGTTGATGTACCACCAATAAGACTGACTACATAATCTTGATCTGCTTGCTTTTTTGTAAGAATGTCAAATCCGCCAACTGTTGCTGATGAACCTTCAACGATTAAACCACTCTTAATTTTAAAATCTTTATTTACTGTTGCCATTTTTTATATCTCCTTTTATTATGCCTTAAGTCCAATTCGTGCGTAACGAACTGTGACTGGCTTGATCGCAGGATCTGGAGTGACTGTAATAGCCACGGTATTTCCAGTGCGAGAGACATTAATGGTGCCAATATTCCCATTCGTGTCGATTGTTCCATACTCACTAACAGATACATTTGTACCATCAGCAAGAATTGTTAATTCGGTTGCATAGAACTTATTGTCCCCTGCAGTAGTCTTTGATATTGAAATAATATATTTGACCATACGCCATTCTGTAGCATCAAATGAATCAATAACAGTTAAGTTTTCAATTCCACTTATTGTATTTTCATTGTTACCTGAAGAACCCAAATCTGTTGCTTGGGCTGCTGCGGTATCAATTAGATCTACATAATTTTCTTGAGTAGGTCTGTCTCCTGTTTGAAACAGGGCCTTTACGTTTGAAATTGATATTTTAGCCATGTGGTAATTATATCACCCTTTTAATTATCTAATTAAAGAATATAGTTGCTGTAGCCAATGACTTGAAGCCCAATGCCTGGGGTATTACCCAAACCAATAGCCTGTATTTGAATTGCTGAAAACTTAACTCTAAAAGGCAGGACTTCTGTAATTAGAGTGTTTCTTGTAAAGTCTTTTACCTGAATTAAAGGATAGTCAATAGAAAAAATTTGTTTTGTTTTACCGTTAAGTTCATCAAGTATTAATGCTGTAGCCATTAATCTGTTACATCTTCAAGAATTTTCATGCTGCCCTGAGCAACTGTCCAAACTCTTGTTGGGTCTGACACTTGAATATCAAAGATGTCTCCTGTTTGTAAGACATTAGACTCTTCTGCTGTAAGCCAAACTGTAAACTCTCCAACTAAATCGTCTTCATCTGCAACTGGATGCAATGCCATGATTGTAGTTGCGTTATCAGTGATGACTCCTTTGTCTGCTGCAAGGGTTGGTCTTTTAATCTTCATAGCAATATTCCATTCAGATCCCGCGCCTTTTAGAATCAGAGGGACCTTTGCATCATCTGTTACATAAACCTTAAATCCAGAAGTATCTCCACGAACTACAGTCCAAATAACTGTAGGAGGTGCATTACCTATATCGTATGATGTTTGAGATCCTCTTAGCGTTGCCATATTGTTATTATATCACGACAAACCGTCTCTGAGTGCTCCCCAGGTACCGTTTCCTTTTGCCCCTACTATAATAATTCCTGCTGCTGCTGCATAGGCAACAATACCAACTGCTGAAGAACCAGTTGCTGGTCTAACATTTGTTAATCCCCCAGATTCTCCAACATATAAAATTTGACCTGCTAAGAAACTTTGAGTATTTACATTTTCCATAACCCCAGCAACAACTACAATTCCATCAGATCCATTTACTGTGGTATTTTTTAATAAGCCAAGTATTGGAGATGTTGTAGAGGGAAGTGCTTTTGCTATTGTTGTCTTTGTGCTATACCCAGTTACATAAACTGGAGCACCAGCAGAAATACTTGCACCACTAGTATTTTTTACTTGAATCTGATGAGATGATACACCAAATGCTGGTAATATTGAGTCAAGAGACTCTGCTAGTTTTTTTAAGTCTCCATGCACGTTTACAGGAGAAGTTTCGAGGGGATATTTGATTCCTGTAGTAGAATTAGCGTATGTACTCATAATAAAATAATTATACACCCAGATTTGACTTTTGGCTCAAAATTATGTTATACTTGGTAGTAACACCTACCAGGGTGTTATTGTTTTCTAAGGAGGAAACTATGATTAAATTTATCGAAAGAAACAAAGAGATCATTAGCACACTCAGTATCGTAGCACTAGTAACGGTTATGTCTAACTCTGCTAATGCTATTTCAGATCTTGATACAAAGAACAATCTTAGCCTGGAACAGGCTCAGACATCGGAAACCACCTCGAAAGAGGTTTTTTTGGTTTCTAAAGCAAAAAAACTAGAGAGTTTTGAGAACAAGGTTTCTCTGACTGATTTAGAACTAAAGGAACTGCTTTCGCTAGTAGGCTTCAAGGGCAAAGACCTTGTAGTTGCTTGGGCAGTGGCCAAGAAAGAGTCCAATGGGCGACCACTGGCTTTTAATGGCAATCACAAGACTGGTGACTCGTCTTATGGTATGTTTCAAATCAATATGATTGATGCCCTTGGTCCTGATCGTAGGACTAAGTTTGATCTTGACTCTAACGCTGAACTATTCAATCCCGTCAAGAATGCAGAAATTGTATTCTATATGACAAATGGGGGAGAAGATTGGTCTTCTTGGAAAGGCATTACGCCTAAGACCAGAATGTGGATGAGCAAATTTCCTAAGTAATAATATGGCTTGTGTTATATTTAAATAAAGGAAACCATTCTTGTGTCACAATGACATTAAAAAGGTTTTTATTTTTTATATATGACATAAGCCATATTCCTTGGTCGTCATCAATTATGTCATTTTTAAATAATTCATAAATTGACTCATTGCACAGTCTTGAAAGTTCTATCCAGTTATTTTTAGATGCTATAACTGGAGAGCCCATAATATAAACATCATTATTTAAAATAGAAAAATAAACATCTGGATCATCTATTTCTTTTTGAGAAAACACAGTTATTTTATTTTCTAAAAAAGGAAGAGACAGATAATTCCCAACAAATTCGCTATTTCTTTTATATCCAAAATCTATCCAAGATATAAGATCTTCTTTTATATCAAATTGATCTATTGCAAGTTTAACCATATAAGACTTTAGAAGTGTTACAAAAACATACTCAGAACTCCAGTACTCTGGATGACTTTTTAAGTGTTCTGGAATTGAATCTATAAAAAAATCTAACTTGTGTATTCTTTTTATTTCAGAGTAAATATTTTTAAAGTCATAATATGGGTTAGACTTTATAAAATAAGTTGGCCGTCCTTCTCTTAATTCTAAAACTCTAGATTTTAAAGTATCATTAATATAAATATAAATAGGATTATCTAGTTTGGCAATATTATTAAAATAATCAAAATAATTATCTTGTGTTCTATTAGGCCAACCTTCCCAACTTCCTCTTCCTATATCTATAAAATGTGTAACAAGAGCAACACTATTTGATTTGCTTTTATTAATCATTTTTTAAAAGGAGCCAGAAGGCAATCCAGACTTTAATGCGTCATGTAACGTTCCAGATGAAAAACTAATACCAGAGTATTTTTCATATTCTTCTAAAGTTCTTTCTCCAAATAAACCAGTTAGCGGGTCTATTCTTTTTGTTGTTACAAGTTCTCTAAAGTAATTCCTAGACTTTTGATCTTCTGGGAAAAACTTTTCTGGAAAATCTTCCCAAAACAGAGGTCTTCCTCCTCTGCCATATCTATGGTAAACAAAAACTTTACTAGGAGTTATTAAATTAAATCCAGCAGTAAAAAACCTTAAAGCCATAAGTGGCTCTTCTTCTGTAAATGTTATTTCTGACATAAATGGAACTTTTTCGATAACTTGTTTTTCAGTAAAAAAGAAGTGTCCAGATACGTATGGGGAAAACACGTTCTTAGCAGAACCAGTGTACTGAGATGTAAATTGAGGAACAAGATTTCTATAAAAGTTTTCTGTATTTGACTCAGTCATATAGAATGTTGGATTACCAGTTATGTTTGGATCAATATAGTCAGTGCCATCTTCAAGTAAATCATATGGCGGTACGTATGCTGTAAATACTGATACTCCGTGTTCTTTTTTATTTTTTTCGTACTCCCGAATTATTTCTACATCCCAATTTTTTATAGATCTCATGTGTGAGTCCATATTTAAATAGTATTCTTCGTTACTATAAAACTTGTGAGAATTTTTTCTCGCTGGCTGACAACCAACAATTGACCCTGGCTCTAGTATGTCTGCTGTAACATTTTTATAACTGTCAGCCCTAATCTTATCTGTTTCTGGTTTGTCAGATTGAAGAGTTATAGCAAAAAATATTCTTTCTGGATATTTAGCGTTACTAACAAAGTTTTCAACAGTAAGCCATATCTCTGGATCTTTGTAACATGGAATATTTATAAATATTTTTGAACTAGAGTCTTCATCTGTTTTTTCTGTTTGTTCTATACCCCATTTACCAATTGGGCATGACGCAAGTGCTAACTTTGTTTTTAAATTCATGAAGCATCCACATTTTTTACATTGCATAGTCAACTTTATAAGTTCTGGACATGTGTTACATATTGCTAATCTTTCTTTTCCTAAGTTTTCATTTTCTACATACGTACTTGGATCAAGAACATGCCAAGGTCTTGCTTCTCCTTGAGCCTTTTTCCACTCTTCCCACTTTGACATATTTACCTTTTTTGTTTTTATAGACTAATTACGTTTTCGCCATCCCAGATATCACCAATAGATGCTGTCTGTCCTTCTGGAATCTTAATTACTGTTGTTTCACTTTCAAATATTGATGCCATCTGAATATCCATATCAGTGTTAAGTTGTGTAAGTAATGTAAAGATAATCATATCGTTGCACAGATAGGAATATTGGCCTCTTGACGATCCCTCTATTAAAGATGTAGGGTCTCCACCATTAAACTGTGCTCCGTCCCAGATAGCACCACTTCTGACTGATGATCCAAATTCCGTTAAATTTCTAGAAACAATTGGAAGACCACTTTCTAATGCAGAATCAATTCTTTGTTTTTTTGCATCTGGAATACTTGGAAATACAGTAAATATATCCCAAGTATTACTGTTATTTTTTACTATACAGGCGTACATATTTTCTCCTTATCATACAAGTATAGCATCACTCTGCACATGGTCCAGGAACGCAATTACCAAATGCTCCTCCGCAGGTTGGCCCTCCGTCACCACAGGATCCTGGGGTTGGAGTCTCCGTTGGGGTTGGAGTCGCCGTTGGTGTTGCTGTTGGTGTAGGTGTCTCCGTTGGTGTAGGTGTTGGTGTTGGAGTTGATGGGAAGTACGGGAAGAACGGGAAGAATGGGAAGAACGGTGGGAAGAATGGTGGCGTTGTCCCACAATTTTGAGGCACTGTATATACTCCACCTGGCATTATTGCATTTCCTGGCTCTTCATCAGAACATTTTTTGTTTAGTCCGTTTACTGGATCTGCTGCTGCTGCTGCATTTGCATAATCTCCACTGACGCTTGATCCACTAGTACAACAAGCATAGTATGTTGTCAAAGTTGGTGTTGGAGTTGGCGTAGGTGTTGGTGTTGGCGTAGGTGTTGGTGTTGGCGTAGGTGTTGGAGTCGGTGTTGGTGTAGGTGTAGGTGTAGGTGTAGGTGTTGGAGTCGGTGTTGGTGGGAAATCTGGTGGAAAGAATGGCGGAGTTGGGGTCGGTGTTGGAGTAGGAGTTGGTGTTGGGGTTGGTGTTGGAGTGGGTGTGGGTGTTGGAGTTGGGGTTGGAGTAATAAGTGATGAAAAAAAGATTCCTATACCGCTTGGGTTACGAAATAATGGACTCATATTCTATCCTACCCGTTTGTAATGTATGGGCCAATAGAAAACTTGTTATGTGATGCAAGAACCTTAAATGTTGCCGCACCTATTTTCTTAATTGTATAAACATAAACACCAGTATATAAATAATTTGTAGGAGGTGGGCTTCCAATAACCGCTGGGTAGTAGGCTTGAGAAGGCATTACACCATCTAACCACTTGACCTCAACTGCTGAACCATCAATAGTAAATGTTCCTGAAAAATATCCAAGAGTACTTTGAATAGATTCAACCACAACAGATATTTGCTCTCCTATTTCCATTATTGAATTAAGAGTTGTCGCTGCATTCCCACGAATATTTGTTGTCCAATTTGCAGTGGCAGCAGTTGTATAATCATGAATAGAAGAAGTCATAACGTCAATATTGACTACTCCAGTTGGTGCTGTTGCAGAAATAGTTGTTTTTTCTTTTGGTGATATAAGAGTTAGTCTTGGACTAATATCAAACTGAGTTTCAACAGAGTTCCAATCAATTCCAATACCAGCCTTATCTGCAAAATCTCCTGTTGCACCATCAATAAGGTCTTCAACCTCTGCTGTTGTTGGTAGAGCATCAATATCATTTGATAATTTTTTAAGATGTCCCGCTATTGAGTTTGCATTAATACCATTTAAGCCTCCAATGGTGTTTGTAGTTGGGACAGTGCTTGATCCGTAATGATAAAGTTTTAAAGCCTCTTGGATATCGGCTGCGTCAGTATAGTCAGGAACTCTGGTTGTGTATATACCAGTAGAACCCTCAGAACCATCAACATATTTAGCCATTATATATCACCATCTTAGATTATACCACCGTAATTAGGAAATGGACTACGTGTGTTCCACTAAGTCCTGCCCATACGCTTCCTGAAAATTCAGCAGCATTTATGCCTACAGGTAATATAACATCCCCTGTTGCAACCTGTACTGTAATTGGATTAATAATAATTGAGTGTGCAACTGGATTTTCTGAGTTTTGGAAGGTACACTGAATATTAAAACTTGATGCTGTGAGCGCTCCTATAAGTCCAGCAGGAACTATGTTTAAAACTTTAAACTCTATATTGCTAGATGCTTGTCCATCAACAAAGTTTACATTTCTTATAGAACTAAATTTGTCTGTAGTAAGTGGTCCAATACCAGTCCAAGTTTTAGTCCCACTTTGATCTACGTATTGATACAGATTAAGATAATCTTCATCATTTGGTTCAATATTTATATATATATCAAGTGTTTGTATGCCTGTTAGATTTGCACTATTTGGGTGTCCATAACCTACAAGAAAAAGATTTCCTCTATCTCCTTGTGGACCAAAATCAACTTCGACGTTGACTGTCTCTGTACCACCAATAACTTTTACATCGTCAGTTGATACAAATACTTCTGTCATACCGCTGTCCATTTAGCATAAAGTTTTATATCTGCGTTAACAAGAGGAATTGTAGATCCTGAAGTATATACAGTTCCAGTACCATCTGAAAACTTTGTCCATCCAGCAAAAGTATATCCAACCCTTGCAAGAGTTCCATTGTTAGCAACAACTATATTCTGATTTGGAAGATATCCATTTGTATCTACTGGCACTACACCACTTGTTGCATTAGTATTGTTATAAATAATTCTATATGTTGGGATCGCTCTATTGGGAGTTCCAATATCTTGAGTAACATCATCTGTTACTGAAATAGACCCAGTTAAAAGAGTAAATACCTTATCATATGTATCTGAACCTTGGGCATAAACCTGAATATCATAAACATATGTTTTTGTTGGGTCCATAAGTTTTCCATTTTCTGGGGTTATAGCACATAATATGTAATCGGTATATATCCTTGCGCTTGCATTGATTTGACCTAATGCTACTCCTGCAGCGCCACGGGATTCAGCAATTGTAAATGTAGAGTTACTATAGTCAGTTAAAAGAAATGGTGATCCAGTAGTTGTTTGAGGGTATACCTTAAACTCATGGGTGTCACCCTTGTAATAATTTATATTTAATTCCCCTGGAAATGCCATAACTTTATTATACCACGCTGACGTAGACAGAATTGAGAATTACGGATGAATCAAAGTCTGTTCTGATCTGAGGAACTGCGCCATTGCCCCACATTGCTTGGTCTTCAATAAATATATTCTGTGTGACTGAAAGGCTGTATGTTCCTTGGTACTTAAAGGATCCCACTAATTGTACAAACTCCTGATCCTTACTTGCAAAATATGTTCTTAGCCAAACTTCTGTGTTAGAACTATATGTTGTTAGTTCAAAGTTGTATGTTACAAATATTTGGGAGCCTTGTTTGATACCGTGAAAGTTTAGGGCTCTCTGATGGCTATTCCAAAGACTGGTGCATCCACTTGGAAGATATGTCTCATTTTGGGTCTTATCTTTTGTGTCTAACATAAGAGTTACCCATCCATCATCTCCTTCTGAGATTCCAAGTTTTGTTGGTTTGGTAATTGTGTTAGTGTATGAGGCCCATCCTGCTTGTTGTCCTGAAGAAGATAAACTACTAAGGCCGTCTGCTCCTTTTAGTCCTCTTTCACCTTGTGGCCCAATGTTTCCCGTGAAACCTTGTTCTCCTCTTTCTCCATCTCGGCCATCTTTACCTGCTGGGCCTCTCTCTCCCTGCGGTCCAGGTACAGGAAGAAAAGACAATGCATTTTCTTGATATGGGGATGCCTGACTTTGTTCTACTTGTGCAGCATAAGAAGACTTTTTTGCACCTGGAAAGTCCATAGATTTAGAAGCAGCCATATGGCTATTATCTCACGGTATTAAGTCAGTGGCTCTATAGATGTAATTATTCCATTAGTAACTGTGACTAATTTACTATCTGGAGTTTCAAATGTTCCTGTTGCTCCCGTTGGTAAATCTCCAAGGGTTGCAACAACCTTGTCTTCGTCTGCATAGGTTGAAGTCCTATTGCTACTAACAATAGCACCAAGATAAGTATTAATGTTTAATGATGATGGCACTGAATTTGAGTTAATGTTAATTGCAGGTGCGCTAATATCTACTGATCCAGAAGGGGCTTGTAAAACTATGTTTGCATCGTTAGCAAATAATTCAAGATTGTTATTACCTGAATTTAATAGGCCTAAAGATTTAACTCCACCCATTACTGGTCCGTAAAGAGTTCCATCTTCGTCAAATATCCAGGTATTAGGATTTTGTTCACGAGTAAAGTTATATGCTTCTCCAGGTATAAATGTGAGACCTGCAGCAACAACTGTCATCGCACCTTCACTTTCGCTAACCGAAGTTACTGTAAATGGATCTCCGCCTGTGTACAATTGTACAGTATCACCAACAACAATATCTGCACCAGTTGCATGAATAAACTGTGTATTGCTTGTGCTGTTAGAGTTTGCGTAGGTATTTACTAAATCTGGATTTTTTGATCTAATAGTTACATTACCAGAGTTATCACTTACCTGTACTCCCGTTCTTTCTGCCCCAAGGAATAAGTCTGCAGTAGAGTCATCTTGGGCTCCTCCTGCACGAATATGAATATGATTTGGTTGTGTTGGATCAATGATTAAATATTGGTCTGAATTAAGATCTGCGTCTGGCATTAATTTAAGAGTTCCATTGCCAGCACCATCACCAGATTCTCCGCCAGCACCTATAATGTATACGCCTAGGAATGTAATTTGTCCAGTATCTACTGTTGAGCCAGATACAAGCAAGTTCCAGTATGCGCCTATGTGTTGTGGATAAGGTGCAACATCTGTTCCAGCAGTAACTCCAACTATACAAACATATGCAGAACCTTCAAAGGTTACAATGTCGTTTATTGCATAATTTTCTGAATCTGTCCATGCACCACGAGATACAAGAGATGTACCGTTAGTTCCATTACTTCCATCTGCACCTTTAGGAATCCAAACTTCCCATTCTGCAGAGTTACCAACTGGATCCCCTAATGCACCACTTGCTTTAGCAAGATATAGTTGTCCATCTGATCCTCTAACTACTGCTATGTTTGGTGAATATCCGCTTGATGCATTATAGTTTCCTAAATAATAAATTCCAAAACTCGAACCAGCAGCACCATCATTACCTGGAGCACCGTCTGCACCTGGAGCACCGTCTGCACCTGGAGCACCGTCTGCACCTGGAGCACCGTCTGCACCTGGAGCACCGTCTGCACCTGGAGCACCGTCTGCACCGTCTGCTCCTTTAGCGGATACTAAAAGCCAACCATTTGTTGGGGGAGAGTATGATGAATATTGTCCATAAGGATGATAGTAGGTAGATCCTTGAAATTCAACTAAAGATCCAGGACCATAATCAATTCCATTTACCCATGGACCAGTAAAGTTCCAAAGTGCATCTGCACCATCTGCTCCATCAGCACCATCTGCTCCATCAGCACCATCAGCACCATCAGCACCTGCTGGCAAAACAAAATGCTCGTTGTCATCAATAACCCAACCAGTTGCAGAATTAGGATCTTCACGAACTACATAAATTTTATTTGGATTAGTGTTGTCTTTTACAAAAGCCCACCAATCACCATCTGCTAAACCTACTGGACCACCTTGATATGCTGCAAGAAATGCGGTTACGCTATTCCATGTGCCAAGAAAAAATGAATCTTTACCATCTGCTCCGTTAGCACCATCGGCACCTGGGGCACCTGGTGTTCCGTCTCCGCTACCACCTGTTGTAGTAAACCGTGCCATTATCCTTCAAGCCCTGTTTGTAGAATTGCAACCTTTGAACTGGGAACAGTTGAGATTGCATAGAGTGCATCTTGTCCAGGTAGTTCAATAGAAAATGCTGCACCTGGAGCAATGCGATATCCATAATCAGATGCAGTGACTCCTTCTCCACCAACGTATACGTAAGCAGATTCGTGTATATTTTGAATGGTAATATCCATTCCAGAGTGAAGTCCGTTTGGACTTAATCGAGTAGCAGTTGTGTTACTAAGGGTTGTGTGGGCGTGTAAAGTCATGATTAGATTATATCACTTATTTGTTTTAAATATTTTGTTCTTAATTTTAATTACTGGTGGCAACTCAGGTCTTGGGGTTGTAACTTTTACTACTGCCATTATAGACTACCTGTAACATCTCCAATTACAGAGATGGTTCCAATCAAAGGTGTCCAAATAGTTTCTCCGTCAATAGTTACTTGAAGGTCAAATGTTAACTCTGTGACAACTGGTTTAAATCCAAAACCCCATAGCCCTGTAATAGAAGCAGGAGCCATAATATCTACATATCCACTTCCAGCCGTAACTTCCAGGGTATCAAGAAAATCAGACTGAGGGTCATAAGTAGTAGCCTCAAAGGTCCAATCAGAGGTATCAAAATATGTTACTTCGTCATCTTCTAAAAATTCAACACGAAGCGGAGAGGTATCTCCTCTAACGATTTGCCATTTAATTCTGGCTGGATCTGCTCCAAATATTTCAGGTGCACAAAGATTCATAGTATTTAGATTATACCATAAAAAAAGACTAGTACTCAGGCTGGTGGGTATGAGAGACAAACCAGAGTACTAGTCAACTTAAAGTATATCATATCAGTACAATTCGGACAGTGATATTTAAAGTTATCAAATTGTTATAATAGGTAATGTCCGTTTTGTAATGTTTTGCCCTAAAGCATCAGGATGTCGGATAGTGTATACTTAAAATATATAAGAAAGAAGAACTATCTTTAAGGTTTGTATTTACAAGATATCTTATATATAGTATATAGGAAGTTTATTTATTAAGTTTATCAATATGGTCAAGTAAAATTTTATACATCTCGTCGAGTTTCTTTTCTTGGCGATCTCTGGATCTTATTGAATCTATTCTTTGTTCCTCTACGGCATCTTCAAGTCTATTAATTTGATCTTTCATCGATGATCCAGAATTTGGTTTAAGTTCGCTTAAATAATGTCTGACAAGCCACTTGATAGCAAAGGCTATTGATGATACAATTGTAAGTATGGCTACTATAAGGGAAGCCCAGTCTTGGATTGTCATAACTGTATTATTATAAGGGGTATTTTGTAAAAATGAAAACAGCCATACTCAAAACACTTGAGCATTCCAAGAATCTGATTATATCTCCCGACATGGATGGTTTTATGACCGCAAAATTATTAGAGCGTTTTAACGGTTCGAAAATAGTGGGTTCATATGACAAGAACATCTTATGTCTCGCCGACGGGATCAATCCAGAAGAATGTTTGTTCGTCGATTGCGATATGAATCGAGAAGAGTTCGTTTCGCTTGGAAATCATATGCGTTTAATTCGAGACGGTATGTCGAGTAAATCTTTTAATCCTAATGTGCACTTCGACGTGACGACATATAGCGACAAGTTTCCATATGCAACTGCTTTTTTGATAAGTTTTGCGACAGAGGCTAATCTCTCCGACTTTGACCTTATACGCATGGCTTTCGCTGACTCAACTCTAAAGAACATGGAGAAATACAGCGACAACATGCGAAATTGGTCTAAACGGATGGATCATTTGGCAGTAAAGTACATAACAGACAATTCGGACATTGCAAGAAGAAATGATGCACAAGCAAGGTTTGATTATGTTGATCAATCATTTACATCTAAAAGATACGGCAAGGAAAGATACCTGGATACCCTAAACAATGCCCTAGCAGGCCAGGAGATGAGTTTTGAGCCACTAGTCCAGGGTATGAAGTATGTATCAGACAAAGTTGGCATCAATACGCTTATAAGGTATAATAGAGATATCATATCTTACGCAGAGATATTTACAGGGGAGTACTCTGTAACCTACGATCAAGAAAAGGAATGGGCATGACAAAAGAAGAAGCAATTAAGATAATGCTAGATAGCATCAATGAAGATAACCGAGCAATGGGACTTCAGGCTGGAATCAGTTCTGAAGATATGGAAACACAAATTTCAAATAGCCAACCAAGCCTTGCATTTATGATGTCAAACATCTATGACAAGTTGCAAAAGGCGAACGCAATTGCCTAAGTTTTATTACAAACCACTTATTGGGGTTATCAAGGAAACATACTTAGAAAATGCTAAGCAAGAATACAACCCAGGGTTTGATATTGATTCAAATATCAGACTTGTTATTGAAGCAGAGACTCAAGAGCAAGCGGATAAGTCTAGACACGGGTTTGTTGATATACGTATGTGGGAATTGGTAGAAGGTTAAACCATATTACGGATGAAGTTTGCTATGTCGTGTGATGCGCCATGATAACTACCGTGAAATTTATCCTCAACTTGTTTTGCAATAACAAACCTTAGTTTCTGCTCAATCTGAAATAACAAGATTGCTTGTACTTGTTCAGGAGTTAGTTGTTGTTGATCGCTATTCATGTTTGCAATTACCATCTTTGCAACATGCTTCTAAAAATAATTTTAGAGTCACAGGATTGTATACAGCAATACCTTCTTGCCAAGCACTTGTTGATCTGCCCATGTTATCTATTGATGGCATAGGCTTGGATTCAAGTTGAGAATCTATATCCCATGCATTTTCAAAATTGTCTAGTATGCCCATCTTTGACCTTCTTTCGGATTTGTAGTTGTAATTTTCATATACTCATTATAACATTGTTGTACGATATCAGAGTCTAACTCTTGGATAAGATTATCCATCAAAACTCTTTGTGGTATCTTCTCCCTAGGCAGATGTCCGTCATGTTTAGACATAAGGGTTTCATATATAGTTTCTCCATGTCTGCCTACCCTGGTTTTTTCTGTATTTTCCATTTGGTGTTTAATATATTCATAAACTTGATCATTAGTCAAACCATGGTTTTCTTTTATCTCAAAATCAAAAAATAATGCTATGTCTTTTATAGTACCAATTGGATCTATCATCATATCTTCAGACTTTCCAATATAAATGTTAGATGCATTTTTCTTTGCTTCTTTAATTGCCGTCAAATATTCTATAGCGGAGTTATCAATGTTATTCTTTAGTTCATTAAGATTATCAAACCCTCTATCCCAGTCAATTCTTGCTTTAACTACCGTCGATGGAATAGACTCAAATGGGTTTCTGAAAAATACTGCTTGCTTTTGATTAGCATCTGAATATTTTTCTATTTCAAGACATTTAGTTACTGGACCACCTATAAACATAGAAAACAAGAATGTTAAAAACACATTACCTGATCTTGGTGGTGAGTTAAATAGGAATAAGTCACTCATTACGAGAGTTAGTCTACTGGTGGTTTTGAACTGTGACCATTAGTACATGTGCATGCAGCACAGCAGTTTGGTCCAGTGTAGGTATCTTCTGTCATATAAGAATTATAGCATATATCTGAAAAATTTTGTAAAACCTAAATAGCCTAAAATCTGAATATTTTGTTCAGATGTATGATGTAGGTTTAAACAACAAAAACCTAAAAATATAGTGTGCACATATCCCAAGGATCAAATTTTGTCAAGTAAACACGCCATTTTGGTATGTGATATCCCCCACATGGACCATCTAGGCGAAAAGTTATCCACAGGGTACTACCTGTGTTGTAAATCACATAAAATAATTGCACGACACGCCCCCCAGTACCCTCAATTTGTCAGTCCCCCCTGCTATAATTGCGGTATAACAAAAAGAAAGGTCAATAACATGACACTAAAGACACTACACCCAACAGTAACATTCGTTAGCACTTGGTTTTGCAACATCTGCCAAATAGAAACAGGACAAGATGAGGCAGGCTCAGTGTGGTGCGAGTGTGACTAAGGTCACAAAAATACTTTCCCGACACGCCCGAGAATGTCCCAAAAATGTGAGTGGTACCTGCTACAATTACAGTATAACAACAAAGAAAGGTCGTTAAAAAAATGACACTTGAAGAATACAAAGTCCTCGTAGAGGCAACACGCAAGGCAAGCACCTTGCAAGCCATGTCCCTACTAAAGAAAGGCTCAGACAAATGAGCACCTTCGAAAGAATACAGAAAGAGCAAGCAGAAAAAAGAATTGCTCAAAGAATTAAAGATAAGGCTATCGTAGAGTCAATGTTCTCAAATAACAATCGCCCCCTTAACAATACTTACTTACTAACGAAAGAAGAAAACTAATGAACATACTTACAGCACTACTTCAGATTATTGCAGGCGCACTAATTCTAAATACACCACTCATCATCATGTGGGTTTGGTTAGCCCGTAAAGAAAGAAAGGTAACAAACTAATGAACCCATTTACAATGTTTATTGACTGGATTGAAGACTATCCAGAAGCAGGAATGATTGCTGCATTCTTAGCGGTTGCTATTTGCACTATTGTAGGTATTGCAGTTAGTTAGTTTTAAATAGTTTTGCAGATCCCCTGCAAAATTACCTAGCGTGTCCGTGTGAGATTTATCACATACGATGAGCGTCTCACATCATGGAATTACTCGCCAGTAATTATCTTTTGTCGGTGGTATCGGCTATAATTGACAGTATAAGAAAAGAAAGGTCGTTACAAAATGACACTTGAAGAATACAAGGCTCATGTCGAAGCCACACGCAAGCAAAGTCTTGCCCTTGCCCTCTCACTACTAAAGAAAGAAGAAAATAAATAATGAATGAAATCACAGTATTGCTTCAGATTATTGCAGGAGCAATAATTCTAAATACCCCTCTAATTATCATGTGGCTTTTTATAGCGCGAGCCGAAAGAAAGGCAACAAACTAATGAAAACTAATTTTGAAATAACGCAAGAGATAAACACTCTTGCAAATGAACACTATGGAGACAGTGCGCTTGCACTTTCATTTGCTTGGGGTTGCGCTCAGGCACTACTAACTACACAACAGTTAGAGTTAATTCTTGGAATGATAAAAGAAAAGGGAAACAACTAATGCCAGTATTTAATTTTGATTTATCCGTTACTATTGAAGACGATAACTTTGAGTCCGCTTTATCTTGGTTAAAGGTTATTCCGTTGGAACGCCTTGATTTTATTGTTGTTGATTATACAGAATTGGAATTAAACTAATGTTAGATTTTGAGATTGCTTTTGCTATCAAGCAGGAATTTGATGAAATGCTTGATGAATGTTACCCTACTGTTGAGATTGGTGGAATTACTTTCTACCCCTCACAAATTGTAAAAGAGTGCGACCCAATCGCTTATCGTGTTTGGCTTTCTGATTGGGAAGCAGACGCAGAAAGTAGAGGAGAGTAAATGAATAAAACAATTCAAGAATTAAAAGATTTATTTTGGGAATACAAAAATGCTAATGATCAAAATGCATGCATTGCCGTTGAGGAATGTATTCAAATAGTTATAAGAAATAAAAAAGAAGCATAACAGTTTTGCAGGCTTATCCCCTGCAAAATTACCTAGGCCGTTTTTGTCAAGCCGACACGCCGTTAAGATGGTCATTGTTTATTTATGACCATTCAAATGTGACCCATGTCTCATGTGATACGGCTCACAATGTCCGAATTGGTAGCATTTTCGATTAGCAATTTGTCAGACCCTCATGCTACAATTACAGTATAAAGAAAAAGTGGTAAAGAAATCCACTATTGAAAGGTGGTCAAAATGACTACAATAAACACACTATGCAAGGTGCATGAGCCTCTTGTTTCCGCTATCTCAGAAATTGGAGATGAGCAATTTACACTATGCGTTAATTGCGATACCAACATTGAGCGTTACTACTATGATAGTGACCCTGAGCAATTTCCTACATGGACAGATTGGTATGTGACTAAATGAACGACACTAATAAATTCTTAGACACTATGCAATTCATAGATGAGCAAGGCTTATGCGCTATGGATAACATCTGCGCTTTTTGCATAACATTGTTTGACGGGTGGAATAGATTTTGCCCAGCATGTAAGGACTATAAGGGCGTTATGGCTCTCACTGATTTTATAAATACCTATGGAACGGAAGGACTAAAAAGATGAGTACCTATGTACCTGTTAAGTCCGTATGTGGTGCGGTTACTACCACAATCGACATGTATGACCTTGAGTTAAATCCTCATGGTGTTATCTGTTGCGATAATTGCGAAAGCATACTGTTATGCCGTAAGGCGTGGGATTTTTTATACAAGGGAGTTAAATAATGAGTCTGTCACTAATAAATAAAATCACTGTTGGAAAACTGTTTATTTCCAATAATCAAAACTTTCTTGTTAAAGAAATGCTTGAGGTTAATGATGAAACTCAATCAGTAATTGCAACACTTACTAACCATAAAGGTGAGGAAGTATTTTTTACAGGGGGATTTTCTCAATGGTTCGAAGGGTTAATTAAATAATGGCTGTATTTGAGTTTAACGCTTTCATAAATGTAGAGGCTGATTCCTATGATGAGGCTATTGATGTATTTCAATTCCAATTAAAATACGGAATAAATAAAGATAATGTTTATGTCGCAGACATAAAAGATTTGGAGTTAAGCGAATGAAAACACTACAAGAAAAACTTGACGCAGTAGCGTTAGAATTAGAACCAGTACTTTGGGATTTACTAAATGAAATTGAGGAAAACTAATTGTTAGTTGTAATGATTGCATTTATTGTTTTCGGTTTTCTTTATTCGTTTTAATAAAAAAAGAATTGCAGAAATAAAAACTCTGCAATTTTTACCTAGGCGATCTAGGCCGTTTTCCACAGGGGGTGTGGATAACTTATGTGTTTAAGATCACACAATTATTTCCCTGAATTACGGCGTGTCGATTTGATTTTGTGAGATTTTTCTGGTATCCTTGTAGGTATAACAATTAAATAAAGATAAATAAGCAATGAGCCTGAGCAAATAAGTGTGATTAGTATCACAATGAGCCTCAGCAAATAAGTGCCTAATTTGTCAGACCCCCCTGTTAAACTTACTATACAAACAAACGAAAGGAAGTCTATAAATGACTTACACTTTAACACTTGAAACCTTTTCGGGTTCAACTAAAAAAATCAGCCTTGCCTCTAAGGGTGCGGTTGCTCAATTCATCTCAACTTATCCAACTCAACTACCTGTCGGCGTTGCGGTAAAAGTATCGTGTGACGCATTAGGCGTTAGCGGAACACTACGCGGAAGCCGTAGCCTATAATGGAAATCTTTCTATGCGACTCATGCGATACACTCGCTACTATTGAAACGCTATCAGATACAATAGCAATAGTTAAATGCTCATGCACTAAATTATTCAGCACACCCGAAGCAAACTAAAAGAATAGGAAATAAAATAATGGTACAAATCGAACACAATCTAAAGTTCATCACAGAAGTAGATGAGACTCATCCAATAGGTGCAACACTTTTGGCACTTGACACAAAAGAGCAAACAATTTTGCTTGAAGGACTACTAAAAGAATTAGTAGGCTCAAAACTCGGTTCTATCTTAGCCGAAATAAATGAGCGTGGCACTTATGCAATTCTAAAGGTGGCAGAATAAATGATGACTCGCAAAGACTATGTCGAAACTGCAAAAATTCTAAATAAGTTTGCAGGCACTATTGACTCTCACTCATTTCAAGATTTAATTTTTGAATTCAGTGAATGGTTCAGTGCAGATAATCCAAGATTTGACGAAAACAGATTTTGGGATGCATGCGTTAAAGAAATGGAGATGTCAAATTGATTTTGGATAACGGAACACTAATCGCAATCGTGATTGCACTCGCTGGTTCAGTAACTGTAATGTGTTTATTTTGGAAACAAAATATTGCACAACAAAAAGAAATTCGCAGATTGCAGGTTGCATTGCGAACCGAACGACTAAAATAAAATAAAATCCTGAGCATGATTTAAAACTGCTCAAATTTTTCCTAGATCACCTAGGCCGTTTTCCACAGGTCAGACCAAGTTATCCACAGGTCATTTAAGAAGTTGTTTACGACACGCCCGAAATTTTGTGAAATTTATCACATGGCTTGAGCGTCTCATTATTTAAGACTACTCGGCAGTAGGTTGATAACTTTTGTCTAATAGGCTAAACTTACATAGTAAGAAAAAAATAAATAAGAAAATTTGTCAGACCCTAATGGTAAGATAAATAAATAACAACAAAAAGAAAGAGGTTGGCAAATGTCAGCAAATGTCTATTCAATAGAAAACCTACTTGTAGGAAAAACTTATCACTCACGCACTTTAACAGGCGAAATAATTGACGCAGAAAAGTCTGATGTCTTTTATGGCGCAGGTTTGGAAAGTTATCGGGTTCAGGTACGCCCACACTATCCCTCAATTTTTAATCTAAAGGATACTTACCGCTATCTATCAGTAAGAACAGGAGAATAAATAAATGGGAAACTTAATTGACTTTTTACTTGATTGCTCAGATTGCTATGATGAGGGTGTCCTCTTTTTTGGTAATGGTGGCGAGGACTTTGACTCAGAGTTTTGCTCATGCGATAAGGGCGTGTCGCTTGAAAATGAATACTGTGCATGGTATGCTGAAAGTATCATGAACGAAAACTATAAGGAGAATAACTAATGAACAATGAATACCTATACTCAGTTACTTGTACCTATGACTCAGATTTTTCTACTACTTGGGTTGGGCGTTATAGTGACGCTTTATCTGCCGTTGAAAGTTATCATAAGTTTATAGACCACGGACTTGCTAATGAATACGCAACAATAAACTTATCTGAACCTTCAGGTAAAATGCACACAAAAACTTTCTACAAAACAGGATTGGTGGTAACACGATAATGGGAAGCATAACAGCAATTGGATTAGCAGACTCAGTATTAGATTTGGAAACTCAGATTGCCTATCACTTACAGGGTAATCACTATCCACCAGTACCGCTTAGCATGGTTAAGCCTTGCATAGATGCAATAGATGCAGCCTATGATGAGGACTATGACCGATTTATTGCTATGCCCGAGGGCGTATTCTATAAGGGCATGAGCCATGCACCAGCATGGGCAGTAATTGAACAACACCACTTGAATTGGTTTATTGCCCCAGCCGATGAGTATGAAGATGAGGAATAGAATGTCTGATACAATGGTAAACATGGAATTGATCCACGCAGATAATTTAATGGCAGACCAGGTAATGCTTGGTGATTTAATTAAAGTTAATAACGACATAGTTGAAGTTACTTTTATTGAATGCGATTCAACAGGAGATAACTATGACATACAAACTCAAAATGAATTTGGTGAAAAAGAAATAACTCAGTATGCTTATACGGATTTAATTCCTTTGTATGTTTTTATTCAACAAGAATAGTAAAAGTGATTTTGTGTGCTTCCCTGCACAAAATCGCCTAGGTAATTTATCTAGCGCGTCGATGTGAGATTAATCACTTTACGGCGATTTGACATTTTTTCCCTAAGTGTGCTAAGATTAGTTTATGACTACAAAGAAAACTCCCGAGGAATTACGCAGGCTTATGGAATTGCGCCGTTCAAATGCGGCTACACCTGTCAAGTCTAAAAAGGCTTATTCTCGCAAGGGTAAAAAATGTCAGTCCGACATGCTACAATTAAAAAATAACTACTAAGAAAGGTCGTGCCCCCATGACATTTGACTCCATTGATTTCTATGATGACTACTATGAAACAGATATGCTACGCCCAAGTGCAAAAGCATGCTATTGTAAACTTCATTTAATTTGCACTAATTGTAAGGAGAGTTATAACTAATGACTAAACTAAAAAGATCAAAAGACAGAAAGGTCGCTAATGCCGTCACACCTAATGGAAAACAAGCAAGTATCGCTAACACCTTTGGCCTACCCGCAGGAAAGGCTTATTCATGTCCTGGCGCAACGACTGTCTGTGAGACTGTTTGCTACGCAGGTAAATTGGAAAAAGTATTCCCAACAGTAAAAGTTAATCTATTACACAATTGGGAATTACTTAAAGACGCTAATGGTGAAACTATGGTGCGCTTGCTTGATGAGATGATTGTTGATTTTATTGCTGATTGTGTAAAGCGTAAAGCCCCTATGCTATTCCGTATCCACTGGGACGGCGACTTCTTTAATGATACCTATGCCTATGCATGGAAAGTAGTTATTGACAAGCACCCTGATGTTCAATTCTGGGTATACACCCGCGTGAAAAGTGCTGCCCTCATTCTTAAGGATGTACCTAATCTATCATTGTATTTTTCTGCTGATAGTGAGAATGTTAAAACTGCCGTTGATTTAAAAATTAATAGTGGCGTACGCATGGCATACCTTGCTACAACCTTTGCTATCGGTCAAGCCGATGTAAAAGAAATTACTGGTCGCCCTGCTGCTAAGTGTCCTGAGAATAATAAACAAATTCCACTTATCTCAACTAATGGCTCGGCTTGCGTTTCTTGCTCATTGTGTGTATACTCTAAGAGTGACATAATTTTTTCTGCGACTAAGAAATGAGATGTAATGGGTGATGTAATTATTTTATTTTTAACTGCAATGTTTTTTTTATTATTGTTTTCTGCACCGTTGTGAAACGGAGCGCCTAGGGGGAAATTTTGGATCTGTCAAGTTATGACACGCCTTTAAGATGTGATTAAGGACACACCCAGAAACCCCCACAAAATTTGAGATTTATGACATTTTTTGCTATACTTAATACATACCCAAAAACGAAAGGAAGTCCCCACATGACACTCCACGGATACACTTACCAAATCGGTGATTTATTCACAACCAGCAAGACAGGCGTTACAGGTCGTATCGCAGGTTTTACACCAATGTCTAATAAGGTTACCAGAGTTAGTCTAATCTTGGCAAATGGCGCACAACGCCTTGCTATGGTCAAGACAAGCAAATAATCTCACAATGTGAGAAATGTCAAAACGGATTTGACATTTTTATCCTCAAAATGTTATACTTAGGTATAACCAAATAACAACCCCTAAACAGAAAAGAGAAAAACAATGTCAGTAGCAACATCAACATACAAGGTAGGCGACACCTACACAACACAGAAGTCAAAGGTTACAGGAACAATTCTTGAAATCTCACCAAATGCAAATGGTCAAAGTGTTCGTGTGAAGTTAGATGTAAATGGTTCAGTTCGTTACACAACTTGGACAGCAAAGTAATCTAACAAGCCAGTTAGAAAGTAACTTAGTCCTAAGCATGACTACGAAAACTGCTTAACACCCCCTAACAAATAACCCACAAAAGAAAAGAGAAAACACATGGCAAGAGCAAAAGCAATAAATGTCAAAATCCCAACAGTTCGTGTAATTGCAGGATTAGAGGAAGCCTTAGTAAAATTAGAGGCAGACTACGCAACACAATCAGAAAAAGAAGCAAAGTATGAAATTGCTAAAAAGGCTTGGCAAAAAGAAGTTCAAGATTTTGCTATTGCAAACATCAGCAAGGCAGAAAACTTCCGCACTAACTATCGTAATTGGTCAAACAATCTTAACATTGACTTCGACCTTACAGTATTAGAAAAGGACTTGCCTAAAGAGCCTGAGCAGGACTACGAAGTAATCCATCAGCACACTTATCGTGAGTCAAAGAAAGAAATCTCAAACGCAATTCGCTTGCTAAAGATGACAGATGAGGAAACAGTTAATACCTCAACCTACAACGCAATCGCACAGTATCTCTAATTAGATACACAACCTGAGCATGTTGCTAAACTGCTCACCTCCCCCTCCCCCACGATCACCAGGGCACTTGACAAATGTCAGACCCACATAGTATAATTAATATAAACAACAAAAAGGAGCCCCAATGGGATTAGATATGTATCTCAACGCAAGAAAGCACTTGGCCAAAATTAATTGGCAAACACTACAGGATAATGATGAATTATCTTACAACTCACCTGAAGCCGTATATCCTAAGTTTAACGACCTAATGGAAATAACTCAACTCACAGATGTTGCAACAGATATGTATGGAGCAACGGTAGAGGTTACCTGTGCCTATTGGCGCAAGGCCAACCAGATTCATCATTGGTTCGTTACAAATATTCAAAACGGTGATGATAACTGCGGTGAGTACTATGTTCCACAAGATAAACTAACAGAACTAATGGTTATCTGCGAACACGCTATTGAAAATAAAGACCCAGCGCTGCTACCCCCACAAGGTGGATTCTTCTTCGGTGGCACCGATATTGATGAATGGTATTGGAACGACCTAAAGAGTACTGTTACTCAGTTAAAGCGTATATTTGCTTTACCTGAAGTAGATAAGTTATCATTCTATTACTCATCATCTTGGTAATTGACATTTGTCAGTTCCCTGCGATATAATTAAACTAACCAACCAACAGAAAGAGGTAGCCCTCATGGAAGAACAAGCACAACAGGAACATGTAAGAGTAATACCAAACACAACACAAGAGTTTCTCTTGTCTCAAATTAAAATCAAAGATGAGCGCATTGCTAATCTTGAAGAACACATTCAAAAAGTAACTCAGCGTTCATATGCAGATTCTGCAGACCGCAACCGAATTACAGAAGACATGCAGACATGGACTCTTGAAGCCCTTGACAATGGAACAATCAATGAAGATGAAGCCTTAGAAATTGCAGAAATTGTTGGATTCGAACTTTCAAAAGAATTCGAATTAGATGTTACAGTTTCTTATTCAATTACTGTTAATGCTCGTGATGAAGAGTCTGCACAGAATCTAATTCACGATATTGATTTTGATACCGTGCAATATAACTCAGATAATATTTCTTGGTTATCGTCCAGTGTTGAAAGCATAGATATTTAGTAGGGGGCTACTAATAATAAACCTGAGCATGTTTTAAAACTGCTCCTCAATTCCCCAAATTTTTCCTAGGGGGCGTGTGATCAATATCACATGTGTTTAAGATCACCTTTACGAGATCCCCAGAATTTCCCTGTCTACCTATCCGATTTGACTTTTGTCAGCCCTATCTGCTAAAATTAGTATAAACAACAACAGAAAAGGAAAAATAACTCATGGCACATGAACTCGAAACACAAAATGGCGTAGCATCTTTTGCATCATTTCGTGAACCCGCTTGGCATGGATTGGGTACTGTATTCACAGACGAAAAAACAACATCAGAAATGCTTTCATTAGCAAATCTTGATAATTGGAATGTTCGTCTTGAGGATTTGGACACCCCTACACATCTCACAAGCGACAAAAACTATCAGTATGTTTTGCGTACTAACCCGACAGATAATTCTCAGACCGACATTCTTGGTGTCGTTGGTGAGCGTTATCATGTTATGCAGAATGAGGACTTATTCTCATTCGGTGACAACATTCTTGATGGTGGTGGTCGTTGGGAGACGGCTGGTTCAATCAAGGGTGGTCGTGTCGTATTCGGTGCATTAGCATTAGAGCGCGAGACAATTCTTGACCCTAATGGTGTTGCAGATAAGGTAAAGACTTATTTACTTATCAACACATCACATGACGGCTCAATCGCTATTCAAGCAAGCATTACACCTGTTCGTGTTGTGTGCGCTAACACTCTCAATCTTGCACTTAACGCAACAAAAAAGAAAAATGGCGTTAAGCAATCATTCAAGATTCGTCACACACAGACAGCAAGTGGCAAGGTTGCCGTTGCTCGTGAAACTCTTGGCATGGCTCATAAGTACATGGACTCTTTTGACCTTATGGCTAAGGCTATGATTGAAAAAGAAATCACCGCACTTGACTTTAACAAAATTATTTTGGCTGCATACCCAAAGCCTGAAGCAGATGCAAAGGGTGCTTTCAAGAAATGGGAAAATAAAGTTGATACCATTAACGACATTTACACAGGAGAGTTTAACGGCATGATTGCTGGTAACGCTTGGGGTGCTTTCAATGCACTAACAGAACGCCTTGATTGGCACCGCACTGCTCGTGGTGGTTCTAACGAATCTATACTTGCATCAGCATCAGGATTTGACCCTGCTATCAACGCAGAAAAAAATCGTTTGCTAAAAGTTGTGCAAAATGTTTTGCAGATTGCATAATTAAAAAAGTTCCTGAGCAAGAATTAAAACTGCTCGCATGGAGTGTTAGCATAGTTGGTTAATGCGCTACCCTGTCACGGTAGAGATCACGGGTTCAAGTCCCGTACACTTCGCACCGCCTAGGTAAATGTCCGATATGTCCGAATTGACATTTTTGATAATACTTATTAAGATGATCAAATAACATTTCCCAGATTTTCCGATTACGATAGAGTTGACATTTCCCTGAAACCATGCGATAATTGATACATGAACACAATAAATGACCTAATAAACGAAATATACGAAAGCAACTTCTCCCACCTTGAATTTGAGGAGAATATGGGCGGTATCGATTGTGACTGCCATATTCACATTACATTAAACACTATCGCTAAGTATGCAGGAATAGAGGTAGGATAATGTTAGGCTATGATAGAGATGATTTAGATAACATGGTTCTTGCTATTGATTCTGCTTTAACTACCGTGAATCCTGACGATGACCCTTGGCTACATAGAAACCTTACACAAGCCTCAGACTTCCTGTCAGGTCTATGGGCAGAAGGGTACTTTGACTAATGCATAATCATTATTGGGAATGTGATGATGTACCAGGATACTTTTATTGTGCCTGCGGAGTTATGGCTATTTATAATAGAGAAACAGGATTGAAGGATATTCATGACTAAAGAAGATATGATTGTTGTATGTGAACAGGCTATTGATGCCTTAGAAGAAGTTCGTGCCTATTTAGTTAATCAAGGAGATTAGTATGTGGAGTAAGTATACAT
>Ga0255102_1000009_pt1 | contig 61577 bp, 48 predicted proteins | sample Law_Cont_RepA_0h_FD_188448 | JGI IMG/M metagenome (GOLD analysis project Ga0255102, IMG submission 188448) | Freshwater microbial communities from St. Lawrence River, New York, United States - Law_Cont_RepA_0h | ecosystem: Environmental > Aquatic > Freshwater > River | place: USA: New York... | reverse complement strand
GTCATTGGTTCAATTTTGCCTTAAATTTACAAGGAACTAATCAAACAAGCGTGAACAAAATAGTAAATATAACTGCACCCCTTCAAAAAATAGGAGCTATCCTTATTGCATGCGTTCTTTTTGTGAGTTCGGTTTTTGCGCAACAACGAAAATTATCACCCGCACAGGAAGAAAAATTGCGTTTAAAAAATGAACGTCGTGAAAAAATTAATCAGCTCATTAGGCAAGAAGAAGAAGGTGCTTTAATTTATCAAAAACAAATTACACAAGGCATACACTTTAATACCGATGGTTGGAGTGTTTTTTATGAAAAAGGAAAATACAAGTCAATCACAAAAACAAATTTGTGGTGGGTAGAAATTGGTGAGCACAGGCATCCAAAAGAAGAAAGAACGCCAACAGCAAGTTCGGTGCAGGGTTTTATCATTTTGTCCAACTACGTATATGGCAAACAAAATAATCTATACGATGTAAAGCTTGGTTTTGGCCAGCAAAAATTAATTGGAGGGAAGGGTAATAAAAACGGCGTAGCCGTTTCCGCCATTTATGGCGGCGGCATTACTGCCGGTTTATTAAAACCTTATTATTTACAAATTCAAAGTCCAACAACCAACCAGCAAGAAGAAATAAAGTATGACAACAACGATCAACTTTTTTTAGATCCTACCATAGTGCTTGGTAAAGGTTCATTTAGCAAGGGGTTTAGTGAAATGCAATTGGTTCCAGGGGGTCATGTTAAGGGCGCCCTTCGTTTTGACTACGGACGCTACAATGAAGTGGTATCTGCCCTAGAAGTGGGCTTAAAAGCCACCTATTTCAGCAAAAAAATGCCAATCATGCTTTTGAACAAGGAAAGGAGCCTCTTTTTTAATGCTTATATTTCTGTCACTTTTGGTAAGCGAAAGTGACCTATTTTTGCATCCTAAGCAATCATATAGAATTTCTGTTTCATGCAAGAATTACCTGTTGTTCCAAAAATAGATCCTACAACATCCAAAATACAAAAGCCCAATTGGTTGCGCGTAAAACTGCCCATTGGTGAAAGTTACAAGCACGTTAGAGGCCTAGTAGACACCCATAAATTACATACCATTTGCGAAAGTGGTAACTGTCCTAATATGGGAGAGTGCTGGGGTGAAGGTACCGCCACTTTTATGATACTTGGTAATGTGTGTACCCGTAGCTGCGGATTTTGTGCAGTTGCCACCGGGCGTCCAGCTCCCGTAGATTTTGATGAACCTCAGCGCGTGGCAGAAGCCATTCATCTCATGAAGGTGAAGCATGCAGTTATTACCAGTGTAGATCGAGATGAATTAAAAGATGGTGGTTCTGGCATTTGGTATAGTACCATTAGGGCCGTTAAATCGTTAACGCCTACAACAACACTAGAAACACTCATACCTGATTTTAAAGGTATCACAGATCAAATACAACGCCTTATTGATGCAGCTCCTGAAGTGATTAGTCATAACATGGAAACCGTAGAAAGACTAACACGTGAAGTGCGTGTGCAAGCAAAATACCAACGTTCATTGGGGGTTCTAGAAACCTTAAAAAAAGGCGGTATGCGCACCAAAACTGGAATGATGCTTGGCCTTGGCGAAACCAAAGATGAAGTGGTGCAAACCATGAAAGACCTTGTAAATGTAGGTTGTGATGTTTTAACCCTTGGTCAATATTTACAGCCCACTAAAAAACATTTAGCGGTACAGCGTTTTGTGCACCCCGATGAATTTGCGGAGTTAAGAGAAATTGGATACGAAATTGGTTTTGATTATGTAGAAAGTGGTCCACTCGTTCGCTCATCTTATCATAGTGAAAAGCATGTGATTAAAGGATGGGGTAAAAATAAATGGCTATCAGAAAAAAGTTTATGAAAAATATAGTAATTGGGTTTGCATTCATTTTATTTTCGACGGGTGTTACTGCACAAGTAAATTGGACAAATGTTGATGCCGATTTTGGTCCTTTGCCAGCATCTATGCATGTCTATAAAACCACCGATGCTATTGATGGTAAACTTAATATCGCTTATTATATTAGCTTCGACTTAAAAGATAAATCACATACTTTATCTACCGCAGTAGGTAATGGTAAACGTTATACGCCTCAAAAATTTTACGACTCTATTTCAAATAAGCCACTGCTTGTCATGAACGCTACTTTTTTTGAATTCGCACACAATTCAAATTTAAATTTGGTGGTGGACAATGGCGAAATAAAATCGTATCATTTACATTCACTTCCAGGAAAGGGAAAAGATACTTTAACCTATAGGCATGTGTTTGGCGCAGCCCTAGGTATTTCTAAATCCAATAAACCTGACGTAGCTTGGGTATACACCGATACTGCAGATGCTAACGTGTATGCATCTCAAACAGTGATACCCATGTTTAAAGATTCGGTAGCAGACGTTCCTGCAGCTGTGATGCTTTCTAAAGGAGACTTTAAAAAATGGAAAGTAAAAACAGCGATAGGAGGTGGTCCGGTTTTGTTACAAGATGGTGCTGTTAAAATCACCAACAACGAAGAATTAAAATTTGCTGGCAAAGCTATATCAGATAAGCATCCCCGAACAGCAGTGGGTTACACAGCAAATAATGAACTCATACTATTTGTTTGTGAGGGAAGATTTAAAGGAAGAGCAGACGGATTAACCCTTACAGAAATGGCTACACTTATGCAGCAAATTGGATGTGTCGAAGCACTCAATTTAGATGGAGGTGGAAGTAGTTGTTTACTCGTTAATGGTAAAGAAACCATTAAGCCTTCCGATAAAGAAGGGCAACGTCCGGTGCCAGCGGTGTTTATGATTCGCTAATACTATTTATTTCAAATCCTTATTTAAGATCCCATGCAAGTGCAGAAGCGCCAAGTATGGCAGCGTCTGATTCCTTTAAGTGGCTCACTAAAATTTTCACTTTGTTTTGGAAAATTTGAATGAGGTTCGCTTCCATACTTTCTCTGGTAGGCTTTAAAATTAAATCACCCGCTTTTGTTAAGCCGCCAAATAAAATAATGGCTTCGGGGCTTGAAAACATAACAAAATTCGCAAGTGCAGCACCTAAAATTGTGCCAGTAGATTCAAAAATTTCTTTGGCTACAGCATCACCTGCAATAGCAGCTTCATATACTTTTTTAGAATCAATTTGATCTGGTGGAACCGATCGTAATGAGCTTGGCTGCGTGCTTTTTTCTAAAATTTCGAGCGTTGTTAAACGAACACCCGTAGCAGATGCATATGATTCTAGGGAACCTTTTTTTCCAGTCCCTTCGTGTAATCTACCATTAGGAATAATAGTTGTATGCCCAAGCTCGCCGGCAAAGCCATCGTGACCATATACGAGTTTACCATTGGCCACAATACCACTGCCCACACCGGTGCCTAGGGTAATCATAATAAAATCTTTCATACCCTGCGCAGCACCATACATCATTTCACCAATGGCAGCCGCGTTGGCATCGTTGGTTAACACCACTGGAATTTTAAATTTATCTTCCATCATGCGCGCAAGCGGAATAATCCCCTTCCAAGGAAGGTTGGGGGCATACTCAATGGTACCTGTATAAAAGTTTCCATTGGGTGCGCCCACGCCAATTCCTTTGATGCGGCCAATGCCGCCAACATTGTCAATTAATTTACTAAGCTCTGTGTAGAGTTCATCAATAAAGGTATTGACATCACTATGCTTGCGTGTTGATATTTCACTAGAAAATAAAACATTTCCTACGCGGTCTACTATACCAAATTTGGTACCCGTTCCACCAATGTCAATTCCAATTGCTAATGCCTCCATAGAGTTCGTCATATTTGCCATGTTCACTTATTCAATTACGTTCAACGATACCATTAAAATTAGTGACCACCACTAACCTGTGCATCAAAATCGATGCCTTGTGTTTTTAATACTGCTTTTTGTTTCAATGCTATGTAAGCTAAAAATAAAAATCCTGCAGCTGCTAATAAATACGATTGATGCATACCTATAGATGGCATATCTCCAATAGCACCTTGTAATGGTGGAATAATGGCGCCACCTAATATCATCATAATTAAAAAGGCAGATCCTTGGCTTGTGTATTTACCAAGTCCAGCTACGCTTAATGAGAAAATACAAGGCCACATTACAGAACAACAAAGACCACCCGCCATAAATGCGTATACCGAAACAATACCGTTTGTAAATACGCCAACAAGCATACAAGCAGCAGCGAGAACAGATACAGCTAATAAAGTTTTAACGGGTTTTTCTTGGCCATAAAAGAATGCGGCAACTGCAATAGCAATAAATACGGCGTAACCAAATAAATCAGTTACATCGTTACCATATACCTGGCTCACACCAAGTACAACACCAAATGCAATAAATGGAACCACAATCATCATAACTGTTTTAAGGGTTCCTTTTAAATTAAATACGCTGATAGCGCCAGTCCATCTACCAATCATTAAACTTCCCCAATAGAGTGAAACGTATTTTGAAATGGCACTTTCATCTAAACCTTCGGCTGTTAAATAGCCTGGTATTTTTAATAGGGCTCCAAAATTATTGTCAATGGTTACTTCAACACCCACATACACAAAAATGCCAATCATACCATAAATTAATTGAGGGTATTTCATCGCACCCCATCCATCATTGTTTTTAATGGCACTGTTGTTTGAGTAAAATAATACACCTACAACTGCAACTAATGAAATAAGTAATAAGGTAAGTTTTGAAACTTCTGTAAATTGACCAACAACAATAATCGCACCAATTAAAAGTGTCATCATTAATAAGCTAGAAGAGGCTTTGTTTGCTTTTTCAAAAGCTTCATCATTTTTACCGTCTGGTAAATTAGAGAAAGTAAAAAATAATGCAACGGCTGCAAACACACCCGCTACAATTAGGTATAAGATATTGATATTGGTAACAGTAACTACAGCAGCTTTACTGTCTGCGGTTCCAAATAAAAAGAAGCTTACAATGATCGGGCCTAGTGTAGTACCCAATGAGTTAATACTTCCACCTAAATTTAATCGGTGCGAACCGGTAGATGGATCCCCAAGTGAAATAGCAAAAGGTTGCGCTGCAGTTTGTTGTAAAGAAAAGCCAAGTGCTACCACAAAAAACGATGCTAAAATAGCAGGGAATGAATTTGCATTGGCAGAAGGTATAATAAGTAATGCACCTACCACCGAAATAAGTAGTCCGTAAATAATACCTTTTTTATAACCAATTTTGTTGAGTAAGTCTTTACCTAAAACGTTGGAAAAAATAAACAAGATAAGTGAGCCAATAAAATAAGCACCATAAAATGCAGATCCAATTAGTTGAGACTCAAAATTATTGAGGTTGAAATGTGTTTTACAAAAAGGAATAAAAATACTGTTTGATGCAGCAATAAATCCCCAAAAGAAAAATACCATCACAAGGGTCGTTAATGCACCGGTGTTGGTGGGTTGTTTAGGTTGGCTCATGTCAATCATTTAATTTGTTAGTAGGCTCTAAAATAATAATAAATTAGCTACCGAAAAAGTAAAACTAGAATTTGTAGGCATAGAATAATTGCATACATTAGATGTAAACCTTTAATTAGCGCTATGGAAGTGGTTCATATCAGTGCCGAATGTTACCCAGTAGCCAAGGCTGGAGGCCTTGGAGATGTAGTAGGGGCGCTTCCAAAATACCAAAATAAAGCAGGCATTATTGCAAAAGTAGTGATGCCCATGTACCGTACCCCTTTTTTGTACAGTTCTAGTTGGGTCGTGGATTACAAGGCCAAGGCATTTATGGGTGCTTGGCAATTTGAGTACACGGTGATTAAAGAAGCAAACAATAAACTAGGCTTTGATTTATACCTAGTAGATATTCATGGCTTATTAGACCGTCAAAAAATTTATGGCTACCCCGATGACATCGAGCGTTTTACTGCGTTTCAAATTGCAGTAGTGCACTGGATGTCACATTGGAACCACCAACCATCTCTAGTGCATTGTCACGATTACCATGCAGGCCTTATTCCTTTTATGATGCAGCACTGTTATGATTATCAAAATCTAAAAGAAGTGCCGGCTGTTTTAACCATTCATAATGCGCAGTATCAGGGTTGGATGGACTGGAATAAATCAATATTAATTCCGAGCTGGGATTTGTCAAAAAAAGGACTACTTGATTGGGGAGGTAGTATCAATCCACTAGCCGCTGCTATTAAATGTGCGCGTAAGGTTACAACGGTAAGCCCCAGTTATATGCAGGAGATGATGCACCATGCCAATGGCCTCGAAACATTAATTGCTACAGAAAAAAATAAGTGTGTAGGTATTTTAAATGGAATCGATCATGATGTTTGGAATCCAGCAACGGATAATTATTTAACCGAGCACTTTTCTGTAAAAACAGTGACGGCCGGAAAGCAAAAAAACAAACAAAATATTTGTGACCATTTTGGAATGGATGCGGCAAAACCACTTTTTGTTTTTATTGGAAGGTTAGTAGGTGAAAAAGCCGCCGATGTTTTACCTGGGGCGCTACACAAAGCCGTTCAAACCTATGGTGCAAAAGCTTCTTATGTGATTTTAGGAAGTGGCGAACCTGCCGTAGAAGCCGGATTAACGAACTTGGCTTTAGCCAATAATAATTGTATTAAAGTTAGTCTAGGATACAACGAATCATTGAGTCATCAGCTCTATGCCGCCGCCGATTTTTTACTCATGCCATCTCGTGTAGAGCCTTGTGGATTAAATCAACTCTATGCCATGCGTTATGGAACAGTGCCTGTGGTGCGTAGTACCGGAGGACTTCAAGATACAGTTGTAGATATGGGAGATGAGGGAGGTTATGGTATCAGGTTCACGCATGCAAATGAAGCAGATATTGTAGATTCTATTGGACGTGCCATTACTATTTTTGAAAATAAATCACATTTGTTGTGGATGCGTGAGCGCATGATGCAAATCAACCATAGCTGGGAACAAACCGTTCAATCCTATACCCATGTTTACAAGTCACTTTAAAAATTGATACTAAAAATAAAAGTATGAGTACCATTTCAAAATCTGTATTAGCCGTTATTTTGGGCGGTGGCGCTGGCTCTAGATTGTTTCCATTAACAGTGAGTAGATCCAAGCCTGCTGTACCTATCGCAGGTAAATACAGGCTCGTTGATATTCCAATTAGTAATTGCATTAATAGCAACATTAACCGCATGTTTGTATTAACGCAGTTTAATTCTGCATCGTTAAATAAACACATTAAAAACACCTATCATTTTAGTGCATTTAGTAGTGGCTTTGTTGATATTTTAGCCGCCGAACAAACGCCTGATAATCCAGGATGGTTTCAGGGTACCGCCGATGCCGTGCGTCAATCACTGCGTCATATTTCAAATTTAGATTTTGATTACATTTTAATTTTAAGTGGGGATCAACTCTATCAAATGGACTTTAATGATATGTGGCAGGCGCATATTGCAAAAGGTGCCGATATTTCTATAGCAACTATTCCAGTAGATAGTAGAGATGCCCCCGAGTTTGGCATTTTAAAAACAAACGATGAAAATTTAATTACTTCTTTTATAGAAAAGCCATCGCCAGATGTGCTGCCTGATTGGACAAGTGATACTGGTGCTGCTATGGCGGCGACTGGTAAAAATTATTTAGCGTCGATGGGTATTTATATTTTTAGTAAAAAAGCACTCTACCATTTACTCAACCAGGTGCATCCAAACGCCACCGATTTTGGAAAAGAAATTATGCCACAGGCAATTGATTCTTACAAAGTAGTGAGTTTTCAATACGATGGTTATTGGACCGATATTGGAAATATTTATTCATTTTTTGAAGCCAATATTGGCCTCACCGATGATGTGCCTAAGTTTAATTTATTTGACAACGCTAAAACGGTGTATAGCCGTGCCCGTATGTTACCTCCCGCAAAAATTAGTGGCACGCGCCTTAACAAAAGTATCATCGCCGAAGGCTCCATTATTTTAGCGGACGTCATAGAGCAATCTGTAGTTGGTATACGGGCCAGAATAGGATCTGGAACCACCATTACCAATGCCTATGTTATGGGTAATGATTACTACGAAACACTCGAACAAATACATGAAAATACAGCAGTTGGTAATCCGCTCATTGGTATTGGAGAGCGCTGCGTGATAGAATCTGCCATTATTGATAAAAATTGCCGTATTGGTAACGATGTTATCATAAAAGGAGGAAAGCACCTCGCAAACACCGATCACCCACTCTACGCGGTAAAAGACGGCATTGTTGTGGTTAAAAAAAGGGCAGTTTTGCCCAATGGTTTTGTGATTCAGTAGGTGTTTGGATAGTTTTTTTACCTATTTTAGTGGATATGTATTTTTTACACATTGCTAAATACGATTGCTATGTCAAATTCATCCGCTAGCCCAGCGCCCTTAGCGGGCGTGAAACCCAAACCAAGGTTAAGCTTAGCCCAAATCTTTTTCATGAGTTTTGGTTTTTTGGGTATTCAATTTGGGTTTGCACTTCAAAATGGTAATGCCAGCCGAATACTTCGTTCATTTGGAGCCGACGTAGATCAACTTCCTGCATTTTGGATTGTGGCACCACTCATGGGTATGCTTGTGCAACCAATTATTGGACATTACAGTGATAGAACTTGGAACCGAATTGGAAGAAGAAAACCATATTTTTTAGTAGGCGCCTTACTTTCTTCTATTGCACTTTTATTTTTACCTAACGCAGGTGCTGTAGCATCCTTTGTTCCAGCACTTTGGATTGGCGCAGGTATTGTGATGATCATGGACGCTTCATTTAACGTGGCTATGGAGCCCTTTAGAGCACTTGTAGCAGATAATTTACCGGATTCACAAAGCACAAGCGGGTTTGCAGTGCAAACATTTTTAATTGGCGTAGGTGCCGTTGCGGGATCTGAACTTCCAGGATGGTTGGCAAAACTTGGATTCTCGCAAGAAGCAGGCCCATCGGGCGTTGCAGACAATATTAAGTATGCATTTTATATTGGCGCCGCTGTTTTTATTGTAGCTATTTTAGTAACTGTATTTTTTTCTAAAGAATATCCACCTGCTCAGTATGAACAGTACCATGGCGTGCAATCAGAAGCAACAAAAAAAGCAGGGTTGTCAGAAATTTTTGTTGATTTCAAAAAAATGCCACGCACCATGAAGCAGCTAGGGCTGGTACAGTTTTTTTCTTGGTTTGCACTTTTTAGTATGTGGGTTTTTACAACCGATGCAGTAGCAACACATGTTTATAAATTATCTGGTGATGATGTTTTATCTGTGGCCTATAATGAGGCAGGTAATAAAGTGGGTTCTGCATTTGGCACTTATAATTTAGTAGCGGCTATTTACGCGTTATTCTTACCGGTGGTTGCTAAATTTTTGGGGCGCAAGGGCACGCATGCATTTTCGTTATTTGCTGGCGGTATTGGTCTAGTTTCTATTTATTTTATTACCGATCCAGCCATGCTTACCTATTCTATGATTGGTGTAGGGCTTGCATGGGCTAGTATTTTAGCCATGCCATATGTGATTTTATCGGGTTCTATTCCGGCCGGAAAACTTGGTATATACATGGGTATTTTTAATTTCTTCATTACACTACCTCAAATTATTAATGGTATTTGCGGCGGTTGGATTGTGAAGCATATTTATGGTGGACAACCCATTTATGCGATTGTGCTTGCAGGATTTTTAATGCTGTGTGCATCGGTGAGTGTTTTATTTGTGTATGATCCTGGTGCCTCAAAATTAGCCAGTAAATAATGTATTCAATTTTCAAAATAATAAACATGAAAAAAATTATTTCGTTTGCATTCCTTATTTGTATAATAAGTTTCGCAACAGCACAGCAAGTGACCATGTATCCAACCAATTGGTTTGTTGGCATGAAACTAAATAAAGTCCAAGTACTTTTAAGAAGTACAGACCCTAGTTTTTCAAAGGCAAAATTTGAGGTAAAATACCCGGGTGTAACCTTAACTAAAACGCACTCTTTTACCAACGGAAAATACGTGGCGCTTGATCTTACCATTGCACCTACTGCAAAAGTGGGTACTATAAAAATCAGTGCTAGTAATGCAGGCAAGGTAACCGTATACGACTGGGCATTGTTAAATAGACGGGAAGGAAACGGAACAAAATTTGCGCAGGGAGTCCGTAGTGAAGATGCTGTTTATTTACTCATGCCAGACCGCTTTAGCAACGCCGATAAAACCAATGATGCCTTTAAAGATATGCGGGATAGTGTTGCCAATGCAGGTGATATACTCCTTCGTCATGGAGGAGATTTAAAAGGGGTAGAAAATCACTTAAATTATATCAAGGAACTGGGCATGACATCTATTTGGATGTGTCCCATTATCGAAAATGATATGCCACAAAGTAAAGAAGCTGCAGGTTGGATGAGTGGTTATCATGGATACTGGTTTACCGATCACTACAAAGTTGACAAGCGTTTTGGTGGTAACGAGGCATACAAATCTTTATCTGATGCGATGCATAAAAATGGATTAAAATTAATTCAGGATGCGGTATACAATCACGTTGGTGATATGCACTGGATGCATGATGATGCACCAGCACTTGATTGGATCAATCAATGGAATAGCTACACGGGTAGTACACACAGAGAAGAAACAGTGTATTCAAATAATGGAAGTGCGATTGATAAAAAGAAAATGTTAGATGGTTGGTTTGTGCCACACTTACCGGATGTAAACCAGCGCAACCCTTATGTTTCTAATTATTTAATCCAGCACGCAGTTTGGACCACCGAAACTTTTGGTGTTGATGGATGGAGGGTAGATACTTATAAATATTGTGATGAAGCGTTTATGAACCGCGTTAATGATGCGTTAATGCTTGAATATCCCAAGCTTACCATTTTTGGTGAAACTGTTTCTAGATCTGTTACGGGTACCGCCTATTTTGCACGCAATACGATGGATGTTCCTTTTAAACACAATGTTGAAGGCGTTACTGATTTTCCAGTGCATTTTAGTTTTTTAGATGCCGTAAATCAGCCATTTAGTTGGGACAATGGATTGTCTAAATTGTATGTGACTTTATCGCAAGATATTTTATACAAGAATCCTTTAAACAATAGTATTTTTTTAGACAATCATGATAATAACCGTTTTTTATCGATGGTAGGTGAAGACTATAATAAATTTAAAATGGGTATTGGCTTATTGTATACAACCCGTGGTATTCCGCAGTTGTATTACGGTACAGAAATTCTCATGAAAAACTTCATGAACCCAAGTGATGCCATGGTGCGGCTTAATTTTCCGGGTGGATTTCCGGGCGATGCAGTTAATAAATTTGAAGCGGCTGGTAGAAACGCAAAAGAAAATGACGCATTTAATTTCGTGAAAACAATTGCCAATTTTAGAAAAGGATCACCTGCGTTAACAAAGGGTAGTACTACCATGTTTGTTCCTAAAGATGGCTATTTTGTTTATTTCAGAAAAGCAGACAACCAAACAGTTATGTGTGTCGTAAATAGTAACGACAAAGCACAAGAAGTTCAGTTTTCTGATTATGCTGAATTAACAAATGGTTTTAAAGGGGGAAAAGAAGTGGTAACGGGTTATCAAGTTGGCACTCAATTTTCTATTCCTGCAAAGCAAATGTGGATTATTGAATTGAATAAATAAAGGTTGTACCTTACACCAAACAACAACATTGGAAATCGAGACTCCTTCACATCTATCACAAGCATCTGTTTGGGAATACTCTTTATTTTCAGAAGCAGATGTGCGTAATTTTCAGGCGGGTACGCATTATCAGTTGTATAAACTTTTTGGTAATAAGCAGCTTCAGGTAAATGGAATAGCAGGAACTTATTTTGCAGTTTGGGCACCTAGTGCTACGGCTATTTTTGTTACCGGTAATTTTAACGGATGGAATGAATCATCACATCCGCTGCATGTTAGACCAGATTCATCTGGCATCTGGGAAGGTTTTATTCCGGATGTAGCAGTGGGAGAACTCTACAAATATCATATTCACGGATTTGAAGGTGTACAACTTAATAAGGCAGATCCATTTGCGCATTACGCCGAAAAAAGACCAGAAACAGCTTCTATTACCTGGCAAACAAATTATAATTGGTCCGATCAAAATTGGATGGAGCATCGAAAAAAGAAAAATGCACTGGATGCGCCAATATCTGTGTACGAAATGCATTTGGCTAGTTGGATGCGTCCTTTTCCTTCCGATGAAGGGAGTTACAATACATATGCTCAAATAGCGGAAAGGCTGGTGCCGTATGTACTTGAAATGGGTTTTACGCATATCGAGCTCATGCCTGTTATGGAACATCCATTTGATGGCAGTTGGGGTTATCAGGGCACAGGTTTTTTTGCACCTACATCTAGGTTTGGAAACCCGCAAGATTTCGCAGCATTTATAAACGCTTTTCACAATGCAGGCATTGGTGTTATTTTAGACTGGGTGCCATCGCATTTTCCGTATGACGCCCATGGGCTTTATTTATTTGATGGTTCGCATACCTACGAATATGCCGATATGCGCAAAGGTTTTCATCCCGATTGGAATTCTTATATATTTAATTATAAACGTGGTGAAGTAAAATCATTTTTAATTAGCAGTGCGCGTTTTTGGATTGACAAATTTCACATCGACGGATTACGGGTAGATGCCGTTAGCTCTATGTTGCGCTTAGATTATAGTAGAAAAGCAGGAGCCTGGGAACCCAACGAATTTGGTGGTGATGGAAATTTAGAAGCGGTTGCTTTTATCAAAGATTTAAATGAAACACTCTATCGTGATTTTCCGGACATTCAAACCATTGCAGAAGAAGCTACCGATTGGCCAGGTGTTAGTAAGCCAACATCGATGGATGGACTTGGTTTTGGTATGAAATGGATGATGGGTTGGATGCACGATACGATTGATTATTTTAAAGCAGATCCGCTGATGCGGGCTGGGATACAGGATAAGTTTTCTTTTAGTATGATGTATTACTACGATGAAAATTTTATGCTACCCTTAAGTCATGACGAAGTGGTGCACGGTAAGAGCCCCATGATTTATAAAATGCCTGGTGACGATTGGCAAAAGTTTGCCAATTTAAGGCTGCTCTATGCTTATATGTTTATGCATCCGGGTGCTAAGCTTTTATTTATGGGTAATGAGTTTGCAGCCACTACCGAATGGAATTATAAAACAGAACTTCCATGGCATTTACTGCAGCATCCAAGTCATGGCGGTATGAAATATTGTGTACAAAAGTTAAACGCGTTATATACCTCACAACCTGCTTTGTATGAACTTCAATTTGATCCCGCTGGGTTTGAATGGATAGATTTACAACACAGATCCGAATCTGTAATGGCCTTTAAACGTAAAGGAAAAAATGCTGCCGAGGATATTGTTGTGCTCATCAATGCAACACCTGTTGTAAGACATGATTGGAAAATTAGTGTGCAAGGAAAACAGGAGTGGCAGGAAATATTTAATAGCGATCATCAAGACTATTGGGGCACGGGGGTTGTTTATAACCCTTATGTACCTTGCGTTTGCATGGATGCTCAAAAAAATTGGTATGAACTTACTTTACAGTTGCCTGCTTTGAGCGCGGTGGTATTAAAATAATTAGTTGGCAAGCGGTAATTGCAAGCAAAATGTAGTACCCTTTCCTGGCTCTGTTTGTTTGATAAATAATTTACCTTCATGGTAGCTTTCCATAATTCTTTTGCTAAGTGGAAGTCCGAGTCCCCAACCACGTTTTTTGGTGGTATATCCTGGCTCAAATATTTGATTGGCTGTTTCACTATCCATGCCCTTGCCCGTATCTGTAATCGTAATATTCACTTGTTTATTTTGTACCGAAGCTAAAATGGTAATTTTGCCGGAGCCTTCTGTAGCATCAAGTGCATTTTTAATCAGATTTTCTAATACCCAGTCAAAAAGTGGTGCAGAGAGCATTACAAAAACTTCGTTTGGTAAATCACATTCGATAACAACCTGCTTGCTAGATCTAAGTTTCATATAAGCAACCATGCGTTCAATTTCTGTAAATGGATTGCTGCGCGTTAGTTGTGGTGCACTTCCTATTTTCCCAAAACGATCTGAAATGAGTTGTAATCTTTCAATGTCTTTTTCAATCTCAAAAACTATGGGGTCTTTGGTTTCTTTTTCTTTTAATAAAGTAATCCATCCCTGTAGGCTAGAAACCGGCGTACCCAGTTGGTGGGCTGTTTCTTTGGCCATACCTAGCCATAATTTATCCTGCTCATTTTTATACCTTGTACGAAGTGTACTTATTGCGATAAATACAAATAATGCTACAATGAGAAGTTGAATATATGGATACCATTCTACTTCTTTAAGTAGCTTGCTAGGGCCGTAGTAATAGTGGTTGGCTACATATGGCGAATCACTAATAACAACAATGATGGGGGCTTTAGAAAACGTTTTAAATTCCGCTAACTTTTTTGTGAGGTACAAGCTATCTGAAGCAATGCTTGCTGTGTCTAAGTTAAGTGCATTGCCTGTTGGGATGCCTTTTTCATTGGTTTCAATGATTGGGATGTCTACATTATCGGCACTAATTTGTGTAGCCAGGTTTAGGTTGCTACTATCTTTGCTGTTTAGAATTGTTTGTTGCGCTTCTATCCATTCACGTACATATTTTTTTTCGGTATTGGCGATTTTACCTGCTACATACGTCGAATAAAATATGGTGGCGCATACAAATAGTATGGCAATAAAAATAAGTAAACTCGACCACTTAAATTGTTTCATGGTCAATTAAAACAAGCCGCCTTTTTTAAGGCTTGTTACACCTTCTCCAATTTTAAATCCGTTATTATAAATTTCAATTTTATAATTGCCCATTTGAAAAGCAGCAGTTTGTTTCCAGTCAAAGCTAACTTGGCTCGCTTTCCCCGACTCATAATTTACACTTACCTTACTCGTATAACTTCTGTTTCCTTCTTCTCTGGTGTTAAATGTTGCACCTTCCGAAATGGCTTTGCCATCAGGTCCTGTAACACATACATAAATATCTTTGGTGCCTGATGCCGCAATTCTGTTAGGGTCTAGTGCAAAAGAAATACGAATGAGATCTGCGCGTTTTGCAGAAGTTGTTGCTTTTGCAGCGCCATTGTTTTTTACATTGAGTGCTGCGATACCAATATTTGATGCGTGTAGGGTAGAAGCTACATCTACTTTTTCGTCGAGTTCTTTTTTAGTGGCAGATAAGTTTTGCTCTAAATTTTGTTTATCGTTTGTAAGTTGAGATTTTTCGGTATTTAATTGCTCATTGGCAACCGTGAGTTGTTTGTTTTCGCCTTTTAATTTTTCAATTTCAGCAAACAAGCCTTCTACTTTACCATTTAATTCAAGTATCATTTGACGGGCTAGAGATAAATCCGCATCTGACGCTTTTTTATTTTTGATAATCGCACTGATATTTGATTTTAGTTGCTGAATGTCATTGCCTCTGTCTGCAAGCGCACCCTGTAATTGACTATTATTGAGCGTTAATGAATCTGCTTTTGCGGCAACTATGTCGTAAGCTTCTTGGATGGCACCCCTGCTGCTATCTACAAATTGGATTTTAGTTTCCATTAGGGTAACCGTGTCTTGATGCTGATTGTTGCTGTACAAAAAGTATGCCCAGCTACCTGCTAAGGCCAAAACTAATAATAGTATAATTCCTTTATTGTTACTGTTGTTTCCGTTACTTGAAGACATATTGATTTGTTTTGTTGCAAATTAAATAAAATCGCTTGAAACCTGGATAGTTTTAGCAATTTGATACAATTTTCTAGCATCTTTGCACAATGTCTGCCGAAAAAATCATTGCTGATTGGAAAAAAGGGAACTTCAAGCCTATTTATTGGCTAGAAGGAGATGAGCCATTTTTTATAGACCAAGTGGTACATTACGCCGAGCATAAAATTTTACCGGAGGCAGAAGCTAGTTTTAATTTATCTATTTTTTATGGCAAAGATGCAGATTGGTCATCAGTGGTAAATGCCTGTATGCGGTATCCTATGTTTGCGGAGAAGCAAGTGGTTATTTTAAAAGAAGCGCAGCAAATGCGTGATATTGAAAAGTTAGAATCATACATTGACAATCCATTAAGTTCTACCATTTTTGTGGTGAGCTTCAAAGAAAAAAAAGTAGACGGAAGGTCCAAGTTGGCTAAAACCCTCAAATCAAAAGGGGAGATGCTAACCACTAAAAAAATGTATGATAGCCAGTTGCCTGAATGGGTGAATCAAATGGTGGCATCACATAAATTAACCATTGCGCCCAAAGCACTTCATTTACTCGTAGATCATATTGGGAATGATTTAAGTAGACTTCAAAATGAAGTGGAAAAGTTAGCCGTAAATTTAGTAGGCCGAAAAAATATTACAGAAGAAGACATCGAAAAATACATTGGTGTTAGTAAAGACTATAATGTTTTTGAACTACAAGATGCGTTAGGTAAAAGAGACCTTGCTAAAACCATCAGAATCATTCATTATTTTGAGGCCAATCCTAAAGCAGCACCCATTCAAATGATTCTACCTGCTTTATACAATTATTTTAGTAAAGTATTTATGCTGTATAGCCTTCCAAGTATTACAGAACAGTCTGCAGCAGCGGCGCTTGGCGTAAATCCGTTTTTTGTAAAAGAATATATAGCTACTGCGCGCCGTTATGATTACGAGGGTATCGAAAAAGTATTGTTACTCCTTCACCAATATAATTTGAGAAGCATAGGCGTACATGATGCTGGAACCTCTGACGCAGGCTTACTTAAAGAACTAGCGGTTAAAATGATTGGTTAATTAGCTTGTTGTAATAAAGTGGCAGCTTTGTTTTTGTCTTGTAAAAGCTGTGCTTTTAGGCCTTCCAATCCTTCAAATTTAACTTCACCTCTTAAATAATAATAGAGTTCTACGCGTACTTGTGCGCCATAAATGTCGGCGTCAAAATCAAAAATATTTACTTCTACGACTCTTTTTTTACCATCAATGGTAGGTCTAACGCCAATATTCATCATACCAGCATATACTTGTTCTTCTTCATCAATGGTAACGCGAACGGCATAAACGCCATCGCTCGGAATTAGTTTTTCTTCAGAAGCAATATGCAAATTAGCTGTAGGGTAGCCAATGGTTCGGCCTATTTTATTTCCTTCTACAACCAGGCCGTCAAAAAAATAGGGATAACCTAAAAAGGTGTTGGCAGTTTCAATATCATGCGCTGCAATAGAGGCTCTAATTTTTGTTGAACTCACTACTGACTCCTGTAACACTTGCTCCGATATTTCGTTCACAATAAAACCTTGTTCTTGTCCTACTTGCTCTAGCAATTGAAAATCGCCGAATCTACCTTTTCCAAATCTGTGATCGTAGCCAATGACAACGGTATGCGGCTTAAAATAGGCAACAATAAAATCTGTGATGTATTCCTTAGCACTTAAGTTAGAAAAATGATGGTCAAAAGGTACCACCACCAAATGATCGATGCCCGCTTTTTCTAATAAATTTATTTTTTCTTGTAGTGTGGTTAAAAGTTTTACATCGCCAGGTACCGACGAAACAATTTTACGCGGATGGGGGTGAAAAGTGATGATAACCGTTTCTCCATTTACCTGACTCGCCGTTTCTTTGAGTTGTTCTAGTATTTTTTGATGACCCTTGTGTACCCCATCAAAAGTGCCAATAGTGAGCACGGCATTGTTAAAAGTTGGTAGAGATGGGGCTAGTTCGTAGTGGACTTTCATAATCAGCGGCAAAAATAAGCGGGAAAATCCAATCTTCGGTCATTTGCCAGGGTACTCTTTCTGTCTTTTACTTACCTTTGCCATGAATACCGGTTTTTGTTCATATTTATTATATACCAATGTCTTTATACGCTAAACGAGGTGTTTCGGCTCAAAAGGAAGAAGTACATGCTGCCATTCAAAAGCTAGATCAAGGATTGTATCCGCATGCTTTTTGTAAAATGTACCCCGATTACATGATGGGAGATGACAATTATGTAAATGTCATGCACGCCGATGGGGCCGGCACCAAAAGTATTTTAGCTTATTTGTATTGGAAAGAAACCGGTGATGTTTCTGTGTGGGAAGGTATCGCTATTGACGCCGTTGCCATGAATTTAGACGATTTACTTTGTGTAGGCGTAACGGATAATATTTTATTTTCTTCAACCATTGATCGCAATAAAAAAGTAATTCCAGGCTCTGTTTTAGAAGCCGTTATTAATGGTACCCAATCTTTTTTTGATACACTTGCTAGTTATGGCGTTACCGTTCATTATTTAGGTGGTGAAACTGCCGATGTGGGAGATGTTGTAAGAACCATTGCTGTTAATGGAACCATGCAAAGTAGATGGCCAAAGTCTAAATTAATTACCAATCAAAATATTGCTGCTGGTGATGTTATTGTTGGTTTTGCGAGTGCAGGTATGGCTAGCTATGAAACGTCTTATAATAGTGGTCTTGGAAGCAATGGTTTAACCAGTGCAAGACATGATGTGCTTAGCAATTACTATGCCACTAAATATCCTGAAACATTTGAGCCAACACTTGATAAAGAAGTTGTTTATTTAGGAAAAAATAAAATGACGGATACCCTTGCCATAGCAGGTTTTGAGGATCCAATTTCTATTGGTAAATTACTTTTAAGTCCTACCAGAACCTATGCACCGCTGGTTAAAAAAATACTCGATACTCATTTTAGTGACATCCACGGCATGATACATTGCAGTGGTGGTGGGCAAACCAAGTGCATGAAATATTTGCCAACCACATTAAAAATCATAAAAGATAATTTATTTACGCCGCCACCTATTTTTAATTTGATACAGGAAAATGCAGGATCGGATAATAAAGAAATGTACCAGGTATTTAACATGGGTCACCGATTAGAAATTTTCACCAATCAAAAAACGGCGGAAGCACTTATTGCGATTGCTGCGTCGTTTAATATTGAAGCTCAAATTGTGGGTCGTGTGGAAGCGGCAGCGAAGTCAAGTTTACACGTACATACTTCAACCGGGGTTATTGATTTCGAATATTAAAATATTTTTATGTCAGAAACAGTTGTATCCATTAGCCAAGCTAAAATTTATCAAGGTAGTAATTTGATTCTTGATGATGTTAATTTTACGGTGCAAAAAGGTGAGTTTGTTTACCTTGTTGGAAAAACAGGAACTGGTAAAAGTAGTTTGTTAAAAACGCTTTATGGTGAGCTGGAATTACAACATGGAATGGGCTCTGTGGTTGGGTTTGATTTAAAAGGGATGGATTGGAAAAAAGTCCCTTTTTTACGCCGAAATCTAGGTGTTGTTTTCCAAGATTTTCAATTGTTAACCGATCGTAATGTGCATGAAAATTTGCGCTTTGTACTGCAAGCAACTGGTTGGCAGGATGAGCGTTTGATTGAAGAAAAAATCAATGACGTTTTAGATAAAGTGGGACTTAAAAGCAAAGGGTTTAAAATGCCTTTTGAAATGAGTGGTGGTGAGCAGCAGCGTGTAGACATTGCGCGCGCACTATTAAATTCGCCTAAATTAATTTTAGCGGATGAGCCTACGGGTAATCTAGATCCAGAAACCAGTGACGAAATCATGCAACTCCTCATACAAATTGCAAAAGATTATGGAACCGCTGTAATTATGGCTACCCACGATTTTATCGTTATTAATAGGTATCCTTCACGTATATTAAAAACAGAAGGCGGTAAGGTTTTAGATAGCGGTGCGTTGTAAATTATAAGTTAGCCCCAAATGATGGTGGCACATTCTTTAGCTAGTATATCGTTTGTTTTTTCTGCTGCTATTAGTTGTTTTCTTGTCTCTATTTCCTGTTCTGAAAATGGGTGGTGATAGAGCTGAATAATGATTTCTTGAAACGCATTTGCAGAGCTACCTTGGTGGTAACAAGCCCCGAGCGTACTACTTGTTGTTTTAGTGTTTGTTAGGCAGTGTCTTCCTTTTTTTATCCCTTCCAGTAGTGCTTCATCGGTTCCCTGTTTGATAAAGGAAGGCTGTATGATAATTTGTGCTTTTTCAATCATGTCTTGCCGTTCTGTGCCAGAAGGGTTGCCAACAATGCAGGTATGCGGTTGCTTGTGGGCTAGTTCAACCAACAACGGTGATGGGTTGTTACCTGTAATTACAAATGGCACTTTTAGATTGTGGAACACATGGGTTAACAGCCAGCTAGCCGTTTTATGCGTCGCTGCGTCTGATAAGTTGCCTTGGAAAAGGCAATAATTACCAAGTCCTGTTTTGGACGTAATGGCCCGGTTGAGCGGTGTAAAGGGTGCTAAAATTTCAATATCGCCTCCTAAAAATAAGTTGTCTAAATTTTGTTTATCGGCGACGGATGTTACAATCCAGGAAACTCGTTGGTTTATTTGTTTGAGTATTTTATTAGAAAGTATCGCTTCTCTTTGATAAAAGAGTTTTTTTAAAGGGGCATTGCTTCGCTCTTGTAGGTACCTAAAATACCTGGGCGCAAAGGTAAGCAGCCTTACCCAAATTTTTCTATGTTCAAGTGCTGATGATAAGGCCAAGCCGCATGGGCCCATACCTTCTATTAAGATGGGGTGTTGATCACTTGAGAGGTCTTGGATAATTTGTTGGTTCAGGAACTTACCCGTGGCATAAGGCGCCGAAATTGAAAAGTTGCGATGCCCTTGATTGATGGGGTATGTTTTTACGGAGCTGCACATTTTTGAAAGTTCTGCACCGATTTTAGTGTCACTGTTAGCGTCGGTGGTTGAGTCTGATTCAGTAAATGTGTACAGATGTATTTCGATGCCTGCAGCCGATAAAGCCTCCAAAAGCCAGTAGGTTTGCTGCCCGTCACCTAAGGTATTTGGGCAGGGTAGGTTTCCGGAGACAATGTTGAGGGTTCTTTGCATGGGGATATAAGGGTACAACAAGCGCTAACATTGATTGTTCACTGAATATGCCAAAATAGAGACAATTGTATTGACAAACAGCTTGTTTTACATGCCTGTTTCTAGCTTATTTTTCCACGAAACTTAACTCATAATTTATTGCATCAAAAGCCTATAAATAATTGATATACAATATATTAAAACTATCTTATTGTGAATTAAATACAGCTTATTTTAACTTCTCCACGTCTTATTAACAAGCCTGTAATTTTTACTATCATTTCTACCCGTTTTAATGTAAGTTCGCGGGTATTAAAAGAAAAGAAAAGTGAGATTAAAATCGTTAGAAATCAAAGGGTTCAAAAGTTTTGCTGATAAAACAGTGATAACATTTGACGAAGGGATCACTGGTATTATTGGGCCCAATGGTTGTGGCAAAAGTAATATTATCGATAGTATTAGATGGGTGATTGGTGAGCAAAAAATATCAGCGCTAAGAAGTGAAAACTTAGATGCGCTCGTTTTTAATGGTAGCAAAACAAGAAGTGCGAGTGGTTTAGCGGAAGTAAGTTTGACTTTTGAAAATACTAAAAATTTATTACCTACAGAGTTTAGTACGGTAACTGTTACCCGCAGGTTTTATAAAAATGGAGAGAGTGAATACCGCCTCAACGATGTTAGCTGCCGTTTAAAAGACATTCACAATTTGTTTTTGGATACCGGTGTTAGTACCGATAGTTATGCCATCATCGAACTAGGTATGGTAGATGACATTATCAAGGATAAAGAAAATAGCCGTAGAAGAATGCTTGAGCAAGCAGCGGGTATTACTATTTACAAAACCAGAAAAAAAGAAGCTAAAAATAAATTAGACTTAACCGAGCAAGATTTAGCGCGTATCGAAGATTTGTTGTTTGAAATCAACAACCAATTAAAGACCCTCGAAAATCAGGCTAAAAAAGCGGAAAAGTATTTTGAAATTAAGGGTGAGTTTAGGGAAGTGTCTATCGAGCTTGCAAAAGCAGCCCTTGAAGGTTTTAATATTACTTACAAGGAGCTCAACGAGCAACAAGACCTTGAGGTTAACAAGCGCGTGCAGTTAGAAGCTGAAATTGCGTTGGAAGAAGCAGGACTTGAACAGGAAAAAGTGGGTTTTATTGAAAAAGAACGCGCGCTACAGAGCATGCAGCAAGCTTTTAACGACTTACTCCAAAATTTACGTGGTAAAGAAAACGATAAAAATTTAGCGACTCAAAAGTTACATTACCTCAAAGAAAAAGAAACCAATTTAAAAGAGTTTTTAGACAAGGCAACAGGCCAAGTAAAAACCATTGGTGATTCTATCGAATACACACAAATACAGGTTGGAGATGAAGAGGCTAAATTAGCAGAGTTACAAGACGCCGTAGAAAATGCAAAACTAGATATCGAAAATAAGCGTCGTAATTTTGATGAGCGCAGATCTGGTGTAGACGCTTTAAGAAGTGAGTTCCAACAAATTCAGAGAGGTCAGTTTGACGCCGAAAAAAAGGTAGCCGTTGCAGACACGTCAATTCAAAACTTACAACGTGCACAAGCGCAGTTAACCGATGAGCAAACACAACGTGCACAGCAGTTAACACAATTGCAAGATGCCCTTGTAGAAAAAGAAGAAAGCTTAGTAGACAAGCGTAATGTATTAGCAGATTTACAAGCCTATCAAGAAAAAACAAAGTCTAGTATTTTTGAAACACAGCAGGCACTCGAAGTACTTCGTTCTGAACTTGCCGAAGAGAATAGAAAATTAGACGCCAAGCGCAACGAATACAACCTACTTAAAAGTTTAATTGACTCTATGGAAGGTTATCCTGAGAGTATTAAATTTTTACATAAAAATCCAGATTGGAATCACTCGGCACCTATTTTATCAGACATCATTTATGTGAAGGAAGAATTTAGAGCAGCCGTTGAAAACGTGTTAGAGCCTTACCTAAACTATTATGTCGTTAATAATTTACAAGAAGGCTTACAAGCGGTTCATTTGTTAGACACCAATCAAAAAGGGAAGGCTAACTTTTTTATGTTGGATAAATTCTCCGATTTTAGATCAGAGAGCTCTATGCCAGCTGGCACATTTGCTGCACTTGATGTGGTAGAAGTGGATGAACAATATAAAAAATTAGCGCAGTACCTTTTATCCAATGTATACATCGCAGAAAACGAAGAAGCGCTTAATAATAGCAATGGCGCCATCGTACTTGAAAAAACGGGTAAATTTGTAAAAGGTAAATACACGTTAACCGGCGGTAGTGTTGGATTATTTGAAGGCAAAAAAATTGGGCGTGCTAAAAACCTCGAAAAATTAGCAGAAGATATTGTTGATCAGGAGTCTGTGGTTAATTTATTAAAATCTGATATTCAATTTAAGCACAACGAGGTGATTGCTTTTAATGATCAATTAAAAGAAGTAAACATCAAGCAAACAGAAGCTGAAATTAATCAGCTCACCAACGAAGTTTTTGCTGCTAAAAATAGAATTGAAAATTTACAAGCTGCTAGCTTAACGGCTACAGGCCGTTTAGCAGATATTGAAGCTCGTTTAGGAGATGAGCATGATGCTATTTCAGAAACGCGTGCTGCGCTTCATGAACTTAATGATAGCTTGCAAGCAACAGCAGCGCAGGTTAGTATCGTAGAACAGGATTATCAATTAGCAGAACAAGTATACAACGAAGCCTCTGCTACCTACAACGAAACAAACATCACGTTTACGCGTCAGCAAAGTAAGATTACGACGCTCAAGCAAGAATTGCTTTTCAAAGAAAATCAGTTGAGTGAACTTATTGCGCAAATTGATTCCAATACCAATCAGTTATCTGAAGCTTCTACTGATATTGCAGAGGGTGCTGCTACACTTGCTGCATCAGAATCACTTTTATTGGAGCTTATGCAACAAAAAGAAGTGGAAGAGCAAAAATTAAATGAAGCAGATCAGGCTTACTATAACTTAAGAAACGCACTTCAAGAAAAGGAAAGTGAACTCCGTTTAAAGTCTAAGAGTAAGGAAATGATTGATCATTTGGTAACAGAAATCAAAGACAAATTAAACAACTTAAAACTACAGTTAGCGGGAATGAAAGAGCGCTTACGTGTAGAATTTAAAGTTGAACTAGATGATATTTTAGACCAACCACGTACTTCTGAAACGCCGCTCGAAGAACTTCAAAATACGTCGGAGCGTATGCGTAAGCGTCTCGAAAATATGGGTGAAGTTAACCCTACAGCTATTGAAGCCTATACCGAAATGCGCAAGCGTTACGATTTTATATTAGAGCAAAAAAATGACCTTGTTTCTGCTAAAGAGTCTTTATTACAAACCATTCAAGAAGTAGAGGCAACAGCGAACCAACAATTTTTAGAGACCTTCAATAAAGTAAGAGAAAACTTCCAAAAAGTATTTAAAGCTTTATTTACTGAAGAAGATACCGCCGACATGGTTCTTGTAGATCCTACCAACTTAGCAGATACAGGAATTGATATTGTAGCAAAGCCTAAGGGCAAGCGTCCATCATCAATTACACAGCTGAGTGGAGGAGAAAAAACATTAACGGCTACTGCATTACTATTTGCTATTTATTTAATTAAGCCAGCACCATTCTGTATTTTGGATGAGGTGGATGCGCCATTAGATGATGCCAACGTAGGGAAGTTCACACAAATGATTAAGAAATTTAGCGATAACTCGCAGTTTATTATTGTAACACACAATAAGCAAACCATGGGTGCGGTAGATGTTATTTATGGTGTGACCATGCAAGAGCCAGGTGTAAGTAAACTTGTTCCTGTAGACTTTAGAAGTCTCACTAATTAACGCGGTTGTTAAGGTCTGTTTTCATACTCTATGTAACTTGTTTGGGGTGTTATATTTTATTTACACGCCAGCCAGATTTCTTTGATGGCGAAAAAGCGCCTGCAACCATTCAAATGTTGTATGATACTACAGCTAAGCAAACTATTCCTGCTGCGGTGTATCAAGCAGGCGGCACATGGTACCACACAGATGCACGTTATTTATTAAGACGTATAGAGGCAGGTCAAAAAGTAACTGTCATTTATGAAACTGCAACGCCTGAAACCTCTGCTGTATATACCTTTTGGGGCTATTGGATTGGTTGGGGCGAGCTCTTATTTACGGTGATAGGTTATGTTGTGCTATTACAAATTGCATATGCTGTAACCACCAATCCTAATGCAAATTCTTTACAAGATCAACTCAGTTACACGCCAGAAAAGAAACGCAAATACAACGACTAAATTTATTTTATGAATCCGCTCGCTTCAAGTTTTTTACAACTGGTTAACATCATGGATGAGTTAAGGGAGCAGTGCCCTTGGGATAAAAAGCAAACGATAGATACACTGAGGTCCATGACGATTGAGGAAACCTATGAGCTAGCTGATGCTATTACCAATAAAGATTGGAATGGTATTAGAGAAGAACTTGGGGATGTGTTACTTCATATTTTGTTTTATGCACGTATTGGTAAAGAAGAAAATAAGTTTCAATTACAAGAAGTGATTGATGGAATTGCAAAAAAATTAATAGACAGGCATCCACATATTTATGGTGATGTAAAAGTAGAAAATGAGGAAGACGTTAAACGTAATTGGGAGAAACTAAAATTAAAAGAAGGAAAAACGTCGGTACTAAGTGGTGTACCCGTGTCTTTACCTGCACTTGTAAAGGCAACGCGTATGCAAGTAAAAGCAAAGCAGGTTGGGTTTGAATGGAAAGAAACTTCTGAGGTTTGGAATAAAGTAGAAGAGGAGATGGGAGAGCTTAAAGAAGCTGTTGCCAGTTCCGATGTTTCTAAAATGGAAGATGAGTTTGGTGATGTGCTTTTTAGTTTGGTAAATTATGCACGGTTTATTGGCGTAGATCCAGAATCGGCGCTTGAAAAAACAAACCTAAAATTTAGAACCCGCTTTATGTATATGGAAGCGCAGGCTACAGCCCAGGGTAAAAATTTAGGAGATATGACCTTGTCAGAAATGGATCTGCTTTGGAACGAAGCCAAAACTAAATAGTCGCAAATTTTTATTTCCTTTTTGTTTGCTGCATAGCAACCCATTTTTCAAAGGCTTCTAGCGTATAGCTACTCAGGTTGTTTTCTTTGGTTACCCCTGCCTTTTGAGCCACTAAAACGCCATACCTGCAATCTTCAAAGCCTTGGGTAGCATGTGCATCCGGATTGATGGATATCAGTACGCCTTTATCAAGTGCTTTTCCAATCATGCGCCAATCAATATCCAACCTCCTGGGGTGGGCATTGAGTTCAATGACTACATTGTTTGCGGCACAGGCATCAATAATTTTCTGGTGGTCTACAGGATAGCCCTTACGACTTAATAATAGTCTACCAGTCATGTGCCCAAGTATATTGGTGTACGGATTTTCGATGGCCGTAATAAGCCGTTGCATGGCTTTTTCTTCCTGCATTTTTAAATTCGAATGCACTGATGCTATTACTAAATCAAATGTTTGTAAGACCTGTGGTGTATAATCAAGGTTTCCATCATTTAAAATATCGCTTTCAATGCTTTTAAATATTTTAAAGGGAGCTAGTTGTTTATTTATTTGGTCTATTTCTTTGTGCTGAGCGGTGATGCGTTCTTCTTGAAGGCCGCTTGCATAAAATGCCGATTTAGAGTGGTCACTCATTACTAAATATTCAAATCCTTTTGCTTTAGCAGCAGTGGCCATGTCTAAAATTGTGTTAGAGCCATCACTCCATTTACTATGGCTATGAATAATGCCTTTAATATCTGAAGGTATAATAATGGTAGGAAGGCCCTTATTAGACGTTGTTTCAATAATAAATGCATCTTCTCTTAGATAAGGTGGGATATAGGGGATATTAGCCGCTTTAAAGATGTCTTCTTCAGAAATATAGCTTTGTACAAGCCCTTCTGGCACCAATTCGTTTATTTTTTCTAAAAAAGAAGGGGCACAAGATGTTTCAAAGACCGTTTTTACTAGATTTTCAGTGTCTACAATATGAAATCCGAGGGTACTATTTTCATGTGAAGTAACTTCTAAATAACCTGGGGTGCTGGACTGAATTTCGAAATTATTTTCTTCAAAAAAACTTTCCAGGGGGGCTAATTCTTGGTCCGTTACCCACTCCAAAATGGTAATGACCTCCTGTTGTTGTCTAAAAGCACCGGTTACAAAAAAGCTAGATTCGTTAAAATGTTCGGTCCATTTTTCTTGCAAAAGTTGAACAACGGGTTCCATTTGTGCGTACAAAAAATTACCCTGTGCGTTTACATAAAATTCGATGGACGCTTTTATATTGGCTTGCGTTTTTTCTCCAAAACCTTTGTAAAGGGTTAGTCGGTTTTCTTCACAAGCATAGAGCAGTTCACCGAGTGTTTCAATTTCTAATTCTTTCCAAATCGTAGAAATTTTTTTTGGACCAATTCCTTTTATGCGAAGCATCTCTAAAATACCTGCAGGCGTTTTTTGTAAATAGCTATCTAAAATTTCAAGTTGTCCGGTTTCTAATTGTTCTATAATTTTTTTGCCGGTTGTAGCACCAATGCCACGCTGTGAAAAAATTGTTTGCGGATCAAGTGTAGATAATTCAGTTTCTAATTTATCTATCGTGAAAGCCGCACTGGCATAGGATTTGGCCTTAAATGCATCGTCTCCATGTATGTCCATTAATTTGGAGAGGAGGGAGAAATTATCTGCAATCGCTTCGTTGGTCATGGGTATGAAATTGGGTCTCAATATAGCACAAAAAAAAGTCCCGCAAGATTGCGGGACTTCTAAATCTATTTTTAGCTAAAGCTAAACTAAGATTACTTCTTTTTAGCAGCTTTCTTAGGAGCAGCTTTTTTAGCAGCCTTCTTAGGAGCAGCTTTTTTAGCAGCCTTCTTAGGAGCAGCTTTCTTAGCAGCCTTCTTAGGAGCAGCTTTTTTAGCAGCTTTCTTAGGAGCAGCTTTCTTAGCAGCTTTTTTAGGAGCAGCTTTCTTAGCAGCTTTTTTAGGAGCAGCAGCCTTTTTAGGGGCAGCTTTCTTAGCAGCTTTTTTTGCAGTTGCCATGTTTTTTTGATTTAATGGTTAGTAAATAATACATTAAAAGTAAAAAATTATTTCAAACTACAAAAAAATATTTTTTTAAGCAGTTGGAGTTGGGGTAGCAACCGACACTGTTGTTCTGTCATTTCTGCCTTTTTTATACTCTACTATACCGTCTTTCAACGCGAATAAAGTAAAGTCTAAACCAACGCCTACATTTTTACCAGGGTGGTACTGAGTACCTCTCTGACGAATAATGATATTGCCTGCGATGGCTGGTTGGCCACCATAAATCTTAACGCCCAAACGCTTACTCTGTGAGTCGCGGCCGTTCTTTACACTACCTTCACCTTTTTTGTGTGCCATGGTATAATACTATTTTAAATTAAGCGATGCTTTCTATTTTAATACGCGTATAATGCGTTCTGTGACCGTGCTTCTTGCGGAAGCCCTTTCTTCTTTTCATTTTAAAGGCGATCACTTTTTCACCTTGTACTAGGTCGCTGAGAATTTCTGCTTTAACGATTTCTTTAACGGCAGTGCCAAGGGCAATTTTACCGTCATTTTCAACCATTAATACATCAGAGAACTCAACTTTGTCTCCGGTTTTACCTTGCAGGTGAGGTACGTACAAGCTCTGTCCTGCTTGCACTTTAAATTGTTGACCTGCGATTTTTACAACTGCTAACATAGCTATCCAAAATTAGGACGGCAAAGGTAGGGTTTTGGAGTGAAAATCTTATAAAATTCTGCTTCTTCTTGCGAAAAAATGATAAATCATTGATTTTCAACGTATTAATATCTTAACAATTACAAATAAATCTGAAGCGTACAATTCTCTATTTTTGCCTGGTCTAACACCTATAGGTCATTCAATGAATCTAAAATCATTACTTGCCAAGCCCTTTGCTCATTATATAGCCAATAAGGTTAAAAAAGAGGCAAAGCAGGCCGTTCAAGACCAAGCATCCATCTTTAAGGCTTTATTGAAAGTGCTCAAGCATACCCAATTTGGTAAAGACCATGGGGTAGATGCGGTACAAGACTATGATAGTTTTAAAAAAGCCATTCCCATTAGAGATTACGAGCGGTTTGTTCCTTATATCAATATGATTAAAGAGGGCAAGCAAAATATTTTATGGAAAGGGCTCCCCATTTATTTTGCCAAAACAAGCGGCACTACAAGCGGGGTTAAGTACATCCCCATTACCAAAGACTCGATTGATAACCATATTAATACGGCCCGCAACGCACTACTTTGTTATATGGCCGAAACGGGTAATACCGGTTTTGCATCTGGTAAATTGATATTTTTAAGTGGCTCCCCCGAATTAGAACGCATTGGTAAAATTGCTACCGGACGGTTAAGTGGTATTGTCAACCACCACGTGCCGGCTTATTTAAGGTCCAATCAATTACCTAGTTATGAAACCAATTGCATGGAAGATTGGGAACAAAAATTAGACGCCATTGTATCAGAAACGATGGATCAAGATATGACCCTTATTAGTGGTATTCCACCTTGGGTACAAATGTATTTTGATCGATTGGAATCAACCACTGGGAAAAAAATAGGCGAACTGTTTCCTAATTTTAATGTGATGGTACAAGGTGGTGTAAACTTTGAGCCATACAAAGCCAAATTATTTGAAAGTATAGGTCGTAAAATTGATACCGTAGAACTCTTTCCAGCTAGTGAAGGTTTCTTTGCTTTTCAGGATACTCAAAATGAATCAGGTTTATTATTAAATACCAATAGCGGTATCTTTTTTGAGTTCATTCCAGCAAACGAAATTTTTGATGAAAGCCCTACAAGGCTTTGTTTACAAGATGTTGAGCTAGGTGTCAATTATGCACTCATCATCAATAGCAATGCTGGACTATGGGGTTATAATATTGGTGACACCGTAAAATTTGTAAGTATAGATCCGTATAAAATTGTTGTGACTGGAAGGATTAAACATTTTATTTCTGCATTTGGCGAACACGTGATTGGAGAAGAAGTAGAAGCAGCACTTTTGCAAGTTGCGGCACAAACAAATACCAGTATTACCGAGTTTACGGTTGCGCCATTTGTGGCAGGGGTTGATGCGGCAGGAAAAAGCTACCACGAATGGTTTATTTCTTTTGAAAAACCACCCGCAAATTTGGATGATTTTGCTGCCCAGTTAGACAACGCCATGCGTCAACATAATGTGTATTATGACGATCTTATTAAAGGGGCTATTTTAGAACCATTAAAAATACGAACACTACAAAGCGATGCATTTGTGCAGTATATGCGTTCTATTGGTAAACTAGGGGGTCAAAATAAAGTACCAAGGCTAAGTAATGACAGGGTGCTAGCAGATGCACTTTCAAACTACCTTGCCCCTCTATTGTAGTTTAATTTTATCTTATCTTGTGGCAGTAAAAAATTAGGGTAGGTAACACCCATATAAAAATGAGTAGTCAAAAAAGGATCGCCATATTCGGCTCTACAGGTTCAATAGGAACGCAGGCACTTGAAGTGATTGCAGCCAACCCAACATTATTTAGTGCCGAAGTATTAACGGCGCAAAGCAATGACACTTTACTAATTGAACAGGCATTAGCGTTCAACCCTAATGTTGTTGTTATCGGGGATGAAAAAAAATACCTCACTGTAAAAGAAGCACTCGCAAAAACAGACATTAAAGTTTTTGCAGGAGAGCAAGCACTTGTTGAAGTTGCTGCACTTGATTGTTACGATATGATGCTTGCTGCCATTGTTGGTTATGCAGGATTAAAACCTACTTTAAAAGCCATTTCATGCGGGAAGCCAATTGCACTAGCCAATAAAGAAACCCTTGTGGTTGCCGGTGATATTGTGATGCAAATGGCAATGGAAAAAAGAGTGCCTATTATTCCCGTAGACTCAGAACACTCTGCCATATTCCAATGCTTGGTAGGAGAGGGTCGTAATAAAATTGAGCGCATTATTTTAACGGCTAGCGGTGGTCCATTTTTAGGTAAAAAACCTAATTTTTTGGTGAATGTAAAACGTGACCATGCACTACAACATCCTAACTGGAGTATGGGTGCAAAAATTAGTGTAGACTCTGCAACCCTTATGAATAAAGGGCTTGAGATGATTGAAGCCAAGTGGTTGTTTAATTTACAACCTGCACAAATTGAAGTGGTGATTCATCCGCAAAGTATTATTCATAGCATGGTACAATTTGATGACGGAAGTATTAAAGCACAAATGGGGCTTCCTGATATGAAACTTCCTATACAGTATGCGCTCGCTTTTCCGCAGCGCCTAGAAAATAATTTTCCGCGCTACGATTTTAGAAAGCCAAATTCCTTAACATTTGACGAGCCTGATACCAAAACTTTTAGAAATTTAGCACTTGCGATAGAGGCACTTCACAAAGGAGGCAACCTGCCATGTATTTTAAATGCGGCCAATGAAATTGCAGTGTATGCTTTTTTAAGAAACCGTATTGGGTTTTTAGATATGACAGAAGTAGTGGAACAAACCATGCAAAAAATGCCATTCATCGAAAAGCCAACCCTCGAACAGTATTTTGAAAGTGACGGTGAAGCAAGAAGTTTTGCTGCCTCACTCATCCATTTATAAAAAGCATCTCAATATATATTTATGACATTATTAATGGTAGATTGGTTAAGTGTTGGCGTTAAAGCTGGACAGTTTATTTTATCTTTTTCAATTTTAGTAACCCTACATGAGCTGGGGCATTTTATTCCTGCCAAATTATTTAAATGCAGGGTAGATAAATTTTATTTATTCTTTGATCCTTGGTTTAGTATTTGGAAAAAGAAAAAAGGTGAAACCGAATATGGTATTGGATGGGTGCCTTTTGGCGGCTATGTAAAAATTGCCGGCATGATTGACGAGAGTATGGATAAAGAGCAAATGAGTAAGCCCCCAGAGCCACATGAGTTTAGATCTAAACCAGCCTGGCAGCGTTTAATTATTATGATAGGTGGGGTACTTGTAAATGTCATACTAGCAATTGTAATTTTTATTGGCATTACCTGGGTATGGGGTGAAGAATATTTACCTGTTAAAAATTTAAAAAATGGAATTGTTGCCGATTCGTTGGCAAAATCAATAGGTATTAAAGATGGTGATAATGTGGTAGGTATTGATGGCAAACCGCTTGAAGCATTTGGAACCCTAGAAGCAGAAATGGTTTTAAATGATGCCAAGGTTTTACAAGTTACTAGAAACAATAGTGCCATGGACATACAAGTGCCCGCTGGATTTATTGGAAAACTTGCTAAGGTAGCCAATGAAACATCACTTGTGATGCCGCGTTACCCGGCCATTGTAGACTCTGTGTCGAGTACCGCCGTTTTTACAAAAGATGCGCTTATTAAAAATGACCAACTCATTGCTTTTAACAATAAACCGTTTTTATTTTACCACGAGTTTGATCAGTTAAAAAAAGGATATGAAGATTCAATTGTGAGTTTAACCGTGCTTCGTGGTGCAGATACAGTGGATGTGCGCGTTAAAGTAAATGAAAAAGGAAAGCTTGGCTTTTTCGGAAGAAGTCCGCTCGTTTTATTTGGAACCAACACTAAAACCTATGGCTTTTTTGAATCTATTCCTGTAGGGTTTACAAAAACCTGGGAAACATTGGATCGTTATGTTACGGGTATCAAACAAATTTTTACAGGTAAGGTAGCCGCAAGTGATTCACTTGGAAGTGTTATTAGTATTGGTAATACTTTCCCGGGTACTTGGGATTGGGAACGTTTTTGGACATTAACAGGCATATTTTCTATCATACTTGCGTTCATGAATATTTTACCTATTCCTGCGCTTGATGGCGGACATGCACTCTTTACGCTCTATGAAATGATTACAAAGCGTAAGCCTTCCGATAAGTTTATGGAATACGCACAAATGGTGGGTATGGTACTATTATTAAGTTTAATGGTTTATGCGCTAGGTCTCGACTTTTGGAGATTATTTAAATAAGTGTTTAAATAGTGTTACCTTTGCAGCTAGCTTTTTGCTAACCGCATAGCTATGGGGTCGTACTGGTTTTGACAGCATAGGTTATTGTTGGTGTAAGCATGCAGTGCGTTGTGTAATTAGCACTTCAATCTGAATACTCAAACTTCAAATGGCAATACTCAGTATGCCATGGCTGCTTAATCAGTGATTAAGTAACCATTTGGGCCGCCGCACAGGTTCGCTTATTTCCATGTGCCGTCGCCGACTCAAATCAAAATAAGATGCTGCAATAGAAGGCTGTGACTATTGCTTAAGATTATCCAGCTAAGCGTTAGGTTGGTTTGTTCGTTCCCGGCCTTTCGTCTACAATGAATACCGAAATAAGCATGTAGAAAGCTAATGGTCACGATGTTTGGACAGGGGTTCGACTCCCCTCGACTCCACAAGGGTTTATTAAAAGCGATTTGGTTAAAACCAAGTCGCTTTTTTTTTCTTATTTAATAAGGGTATTTTTGATAAACAATGGACAAACGAATCAACAATAGCAATCTGACCATTATAAACTTTTCAATTGTAGCTTACTTTGTGCTGCTTTATGTACTCGATTTTTTTAAAATAGATTTTGTTTTAATTGGTGTTGTTAGAGAAATCTTTACCATTCCATTTCTTCTAGCTCAGTTGCTTTTTTTAGTACTTGGTGTAATTCATATAATAAAGCATAAAACATATTTATTGACATTTATAAGTATTATCCTATTGGCTATCAATGCCACTTACACCATTGGATCGTTTTTTTAAACATAGTTATCATTTACTTATTTATATTTGTACAATAACAATTCACGCATATGAAAAACATACAAACCAGAATGGCTGCTATAAAGGCCAATTACAAAAAACTAGCCTTACTTTTTGTAGGAAGCTTACTTATAATTGCAGGAGCCTCAGCCTTTTATTTAAAAGCCGATAATCCAGATGCGATTGTAGGCGTTTGGAAAACTGGGGAAGGAACTGCCATGGTGCGCATTTATAAAAATGGTGATAAGTACCAGGGTAAAATTGTTTGGTTAAAAGAACCAAACGATCCAGAAAGTGGAAAGCCTAAAGTAGATAAAAATCATCCTGAAGCTGCTTCACAGTCACGTGCTATTTTAGGCCTTGTAAATATTTGGGGCTTTAATTACAAAGGTGAAAATGTTTGGGACGAGGGTAATATATACGATCCTAAAAATGGTAATACCTATTCTTGTACGATGAAATTGCAAAATGCCAACTCACTTGAAGTAAGAGGTTATATTGGTGTTTCAATTATTGGTAGAACAGATACTTGGACAAGACAAGTATTAAGGTGATACAAAGTTAAATCCAATGTTAAAATATAAAGGATTGCCCAACCTGCTTTCAAAGTAGCGTTGGGCTTCTTTTTTGCCATTGTATACATTTGCAACTTCAAAACGATAGTTGTAACGCATACCAGCTTCTGCATGAAACCAAACAAATCCACTTACTTTTTTATCCCACATTACCTTAGGCTTAAACTCACCTCTTTGAATAAACACTTCGCCATTTTTGGTATTTGAAAGCGGCATCCAAAACTGATTGCCCTCTAACTCAAACCCAGCTTGTAACATGTTAAAGGTTGAAAAATTATAACGTAGAAATCCTCTAGCAGGTAGTAAAAGTTCCATACCCCACTTGTCGTTAAAGGTTTTATTCCAAAATAAAATAGGTACGTGTATGAGTTGTCCTGCACGGTAGGTGCGTGCAATACCCGTACCAATCATATTTTTTTCTGATTTTTTCCAGCCATAAATGAAAGTACCACTCAATGTAAGTGCGTCTTTGTTGATAGCACTCATGTTATGAAAAAGTCCATTGGCGTCTGCACTAGCCTGAATGATTAAAAAATTCTTTTCATTTAGGGGTTTAAATATGGTTGTATTTAAACCAACACTTGTCATTGTGTGGTTGTTGAGGTATGTTGCAAATTGATTGGTTCCTGGCTTTTCAATGTCAAATTTGCTACCCCAATAATTGGCGCCCAATTGCCAGATAATTTTGTTGTTAGAAATAACAGGTACATTTAATTGTGCCCTAAGTGACGACATTTGATTTACATGAAAATCTTGCATAGCAGGAAGCATTCCTCCAAGAGGTACACCTGGCATATGAAAAGAACCATACTTGTCAAAACCAATGCTAATAATTTTTTGTGGCGTTTGATTTAATACTTTTTGCGTGCAATAGCGTTTAACACCTTCGGGTTCTCCAAACTTGCTATAATCAAAGTTATCGGTGCTATCTACTTGTGCATTTGCAACTGTAGCAATCAATATCAAAGCGCTCGTAAAAATCTTATGCATGAAATATATTTTTATAAAATTAATAACAAAACCAATAGGATACGTGTATCGGCGAAAGTTCTATTTAATCACCACCACTTCGTTGTAAGGAACCCTAAATCTTGGCCCCCATACGCCTGCCTCCGTTCCTTTGCCCACGGCAATAATCATATTGATTTCTGCTCCAGATGGCAAGCCTAATGCACGCTTAACTCGAACGGAATCAAAGCCTTCCATAGGACAAGATTCAAAACCTTCAGCGGCAATCGACAACATAAATGTTTGGGCTGCTAGCGCACAAGATTTGTGCACAGTAACTCTTTGGTCTGCATCTCCACCAAAACGCATAAAAGGTTTGTTGAGTCCCATAAAAAAGCAGAGTGTTGTTCTAATGAGCGTAAATATTCCGAATAAATCAGAGCGGTAGGCTAGGGGCATGAGTTTGCCATAGTAGTCGAGTCCTTTTTTTTGTGCCGTGTTGGGTTCGCCGTTTATGCCTTCCTTTATTTTATTGTAGTTCCAGGCGGCTCTTTGTTTCCACAAATCTTTTCTGGTTACAAAAACCACCAATTGTTTAGCCGTTCTAGCTGCATTTTGATCCAAACAAAGGGCGGTAAAGGATTCTTTAAGAACCGGGTCTTTGATCCATTGAAATTCCCATAATTGCATATTACTACTGTTTGGAGAGAGAATGCTTCTTTCTAAACTTCTTGTAATCACATCGTCTGGGACTTCTATGTTGGCATCAAATTTTCGGTTGGAACGTCTACGTTGAATGATTTCTTCAAAACTCGTGCTAAGTGACATGGTATCGATTTGTATTTTATAGAAGTGTAAATATCGTTAGATTTTGTGTATTAGAGATATATTTGTAGCTCAAATCAATACTAGAGCGCAATGGTTCAACTTCCTACACGTCAAGCAAACAATTTTGATTTGTTACGCATCTTATTTGCTTGGTTTGTGATTGTATCCCATTCGTATGTTTTAAATGGAGATGGGGCCACCGATCCACTGTTTGTATTAACCAACAACTCTTTTTTATTTTCATTTATTGGGGTGAAGGGCTTTTTTATTATTAGCGGGTATCTCATTTTTAAAAGTATGATGGCCAGTACTTCTATTTTTGAATATATGGTAAAGCGTGTGCTGCGTATTTTTCCTGCATTGGCCGTTGTATTGGTGGTTACTTTAATCGCTGTTTATTTTATATATCCTACAACATTGCCTCCCTTTTTTACAAATAAAGAAGTGTATGCTTACTTTTTAGGAAATATGATTTTATGTAAACCTCATTTTTTTATTTCCGGAATTTTTTCGGGGCTACCTTCTGCGGCCATCAATGGATCTTTGTGGACCATTGAGTATGAGTTTTTCTTTTACTTATTTATTTTAGTATTCTTTTTTGTTAGATCCCGCAAAAAATTATTAATCATTTCTTTGGCTGCTGTTGTTGCACTTTTTTTAATGGTGCGGTTATTTTTTTATAATTGGACAGTGCAAACACATTTTTTTATTCCATTAGAACCACTTTTTGATTTGGGCCCTTATTTTTTGATGGGCTCATTGTTGAGTTGTTTTGATTTTGATGCGATACCTTTTAAAAATGCTATTGCGGCTGCTTCACTTATAGCGCTTATTGCTGCTGTATATTTTGGTGTAGGACATACGGTTGTTTATGTTACCCTACCTTTTTTAGTAATTTATGTGGGCAAGCAAACGTCCCGAGTTGCAAGCTTTGTGCACCGAAGTATTGGAGACCCTTCTTATGGTATCTACCTCTATGCTTTTCCATTGCAGCAGTTTATTATTTATTGGTTTAGGCCTTCAACGCTCATGTTATTTGTTGCGAGTACGATGGGTGCTTTTATGTTTGGATATCTTTCATGGATATTTATAGAAAAAAAAGCATTGGCCCTCAAGCAGTATTTTTTAGAGCGCCGTCAACCAGTAAAATAAACTACATAACTTACCTCAAATTTTAATCTATGGCTAAAGTGATTTGTGTAGTTCCGGTAGCGCCTATACGGGCAGAGGGTTCGCATAGGGCAGAAATGGTTTCTCAAATTTTATTTGGCGAAACGGCTACTATCATACATGAAACCAAAGATTTTTATCAAATTCAAATGCACCAAGATGAATATGAAGGCTGGTGCCAGAAACTTCAATTACAAATCTTACCAGAAGGTGCAGCCATAATTACAAAGGGATACACAGTTAACTGGGTTAATAGTGCGGTGTTTAATGGGCAAGCTATTCAATTACCAATGGGTACACCCATTGTTTCTGATGCGCATGCAAATTTTGAACTCACTTATACAAGTGCCATTTTGGATTCAGTAAATAATAAGCCTACACCGGCTGCCATCGAAGCACTTGCCTCAAAATTTTTAGGCACTGCTTATTTGTGGGGTGGTAGAACTGTATTTGGGATTGATTGTAGTGGCTTTGTGCAAATGGTTTTTAAATTATTTAATATCATTTTACCCCGTGATGCATACCAACAAGCATTGGTGGGAGAGGATGTCGGATTTTTAGCAGAAGCACGCTGTGGCGATCTAGCTTTTTTTGATAATGAGCAAGGGAAAATAACCCATGTAGGTATTTTATTATCGCCACAACAAATCATTCATGCTTCTGCTCTTGTAAGAATTGACCCTATCGATCAGGCAGGTATAGTTAGCAGTAGCACTGGGCTTCGCACGCACCAACTCCGCACTATCCGACGCGTTGTTTTGTAAATATTTTTATTTAAAAGATGGCATAAAAAAAGCAGCATAAGTGCTGCTTTTAATTATAGTAAGTTTGGTTTACATTAAGTCCATTGCTTTTGCAAAATAGGTAACGGTACCTGGTAACGCTAACCAAAAGAATTCACGGTAGACAACGAGTAAAGTGATAAGCACGGCTAGCCAAAAAAAGAAGATAGCCCAATATTTTGTTGTTGATTTATTTGCTTCCATCTAAATAATTTTTGCAAAGATAAGGTCCGTTATTCATTTAGCCAACAAATATCCGATGGTTGTTGCAGCCATGCCTAGCGCTAATGTCCCTAGGGTATACACCATAAAACTGCCATAGCGCTGCTGTTGTAAAAGCTCAAGGTTTTCCCAAGCAAATGCCGAAAATGTGGTAAAGCCACCACAAATACCCGTGGCTAAAAATAGGCGAAGAGAGGGACTGATTTGTCCTTTAATAGCGAGTCCCATAATAAAACCCATAATAAGGGCACCAACAATATTGACCAAACCGGTGGCATATGGAAATGTGACCGACTTAATGGTGAGTCCAAAAAAATACCTTGCAACAGCACCTAACATCCCGCCCAGTCCAACCCACAGTATGTTTTTTAATTCCATGCTAAATGATTTATTCCTTTACGGCTACTACAAACCAAGAGCCACTCTTTTTTTCTATTTCAAGTTGGCGCGTTTTTTTATCCATCGAATATTGGTAATTCATTTGGGTATGCAAACTATCTTGATCCGTTATTCCTAAAATAATTATTGATGCTTGTCTGAAATTTGACCTTCCCTCTTTATCAAGGTTTCGGTAGTTTTTTTCAGTATCAGCAGTATGTAACTTCATGTTTTCGTTAGAAGCAGCATATGCAGTTGCTTTTTCAAAATCACCTTGTAAACAAGCTTCTACATAGTTGCGACCTGCTTCAATGGAAGTACTTGCGGGTGGAAAGCTTTTGGTAGGTGTTGTACAACCAATAAATAGGGCTAATAGCAGTATGGGCATGCTTTTCATGTCATAAAAATACAATTTATGTATTTGATTTTAACAATCATTTTGCTAATAGTTGTTAGGATATCAATATAAAATCGTACTTTTGCACCTGAATTGAACAACAACCCTAATAACCATCTACTTGCGCTTGTCGCATCTGATTTTTAAGGTTCACTTTACGATTACGGCCCCAGTGCCAGCCATTTGAATTTACTTGTTCAATTTAACGATTCAAAATTTTAAATACATATACAATGAACAGTAATGCTATGCCTGCTATCGTACAAATCGATACAGACAACCTAAAAAAGTTAACAACAGAAGTTAAAGAAACAGTTGCCAGCGCCGAAGTAGGCGTAAACAATGCACAATCGCGTAAAACATTTGGAATTACAGATTTGTGGGCTATCAGAAAAAATACAAAGCCTACAAGGGCTGGATCTAATAGAAACTTCTAAAAAAATAAGGGCCCACAAAATGGGCCCTTATTTTTTTTAGTCTTATTGTTTGATCATTTATTTAATGATCACTGTTCCAATTTGTTTGGTAATTTCTCTTTCAATGTCTTTGAGGTGTTTGTGTAATTCTATAAGCCTCATTTGTTCTTCAAAACCTGCATGCTCCATATCAACTTGGTTTTGGTCAAACATCTTTTTTATTTTTCGAAGTTTAAAATAGTTAACACTCATGGTAACGTCTTCCATGGACGTGTCTCTATTTACAATATTCATGCCTTCTAAAATAGTATCCCATTTTAAACTTAACTCATGTGGTGAAACAGTTAAGTTTACTATAAGGTTTCTAATATTTTCATCATCGTGGTAGAGTAGTGTTTTGGATGTAGGCTCTAATCCCTTGTCATACCAGCTTTTATAAATTTGATAGAGTTGTAAATACTGTTCATTTTCAAAATCAAACTGCTCTAATGCTTCATAAATAAAATCGGCCATTGATTTATTTTCGTCAAATTTCAATAGACCATAATCTAGTAAAACGCGGATTACATTCTTTTCGTAAATATCATCCTGGTTAATCAGTGCAGCGCCTTCATCAAAACCAGTTTCAATACTGCCTTCTAAAATTTGCTGCGCCTCATCAAAAGGCATTTTCTTTTCTTGCTTAACAAGAATATCTCTTTTAAATTTATTAACGAGGTTTGTTAGACCTGCTTCATCAATGCGTAAAAGGCTCGCGCACTTTCTAATATAATCTTGTTGCTTGGTAAAATCTTCGGCCTTGTTAATTTTGCTGAGTGTTTCTGCTACTTGATTTACAACGCTACTTTTCTTACTTACATCAGAGCCCGCTTCTTGCAGCATCACTTCTAGCTGAAAAATGATAAAGTCTTTTTTAGCGGTGGCTACAAACTCATTGAAGGCAGTGGTGCCCACTTTATTGACATAACTATCCGGATCCTCATTATCTGGGATTAATACAAGTCTTACGTTAAGTCCTTCTTCGAGTGCCATATCCAGCCCACGAAGCGCCGCTTTAACACCAGCACTATCACCATCATAAATAATGGTCAGGTTTTGTGTATACTTTTTTATGAGCCTTAATTGCTCGGTGGTTAGTGAAGTACCGCCACTAGCTACCACATTTTCAATACCGGCTTGGTGTAGGCTAACCACGTCGGTGTAGCCTTCTACTAGTAAGCACTCATCTGCTTTGTCGATGGCCATACGTGCAAAGTAGGAGCCATATAAAATTTTACTTTTGCTGTAAACTTCGTTTTCTGGGGTATTGATGTATTTGGGGCCTCTATCTGATTTGCCAATTACACGCGCGCCAAAGCCAATGACTTTACCCGTATTTCCATGAATTGGAAAAATAATTCTGCCTCTATAGTTATCTACTAATTCATCTCCGTTTCTGTTGGATACAAGACCTGTTTTTGGAAGTAGTGTAGGATTAAATTGATTGGCGATGAGCGCTTCTGTTAAAGCGGTTCTACTATCAGGATTGTAACCAATCTGAAATTTTTCGATGATCTCTTTTCTAAATCCCCTTTCTTGTAGATAGGAGAGTGCAATATTTTTCCCTTCATCAGATTCAAGTAACTGTGCGCTAAAAAACTTTTGCGCAAAATGATTGATAGCATATAAACTATCAGAAGTTTGAACCAATATTTTTTGTTCGGGCGAGGTTTCTGTTTCTTCAATTTCGATATTGTACCTTGCAGCGAGCCATCTAAGCGATTCTACATAACTGTACTTTTCATGCTCCATTAAAAATGTAATAGAGTTGCCACTTTTGCCACAACCAAAACATTTGTAAATTTCTTTTACAGGAGATACCGTAAATGAAGGCGATTTCTCATTGTGAAACGGGCAGTTACCTAAATAATTGGTACCCCGTTTTTTTAATTTCACAAACTCCCCAACAATATCAATGATATCGATGCGACTGGTAATTTGTTGTATGGTATTTGGTGAAATCATTAAGGTCACGAAGTTAATAGAAAGGAATAAAAAGGAGATAAATAACAATTTCGAATTATAAATATATATTATATGGTTAAGTGTAAGACCCTTAAAAACTACCATTTACCGAATAATAACCCAAATTGATGCTATTTTATCCCGAAAGCCTGTGGATAAACCTAATTTTTACTTAATTATTTATTGAAATCTGCGTAAGAAATTTTAACATTGTGTTGATTATTACGGCCAATACGTATGAAACTTCTGGCTCATTATAATTAATCATTCTTCATAGAAACCAAAAACTAGTATGAGAAAAATTTCTTCCTTGATGAAAGTAGTTACGTTACTACTTCTCATTTTCTCTTTACCATCTATGGCGCAGAGTCAAAATGTCTCTGGTAAAGTTTTAGATGCCGACAAAAAAACACCACTTCAAGGTGTAACAGTAAAAGTAGTAGGTACTACCTCTGCCGCACAAACAAATGAAAAAGGTGAGTTTACAATTAAAGCAAATAAGGGTCAAACCTTACTTGTGAGTTACATTGGTTATGATGGCCAGCGTGTAACTGTTAATGGTACAACTGTTTCTGTTTCTTTGCGCTCCTCTGTTTCAGAACTTGAAGAAGTTACTGTTGCGATGGATATTAAGAAAAAGCCAAGAGATCTTGGTTATTCTGCGCAAACTGTAAAAGGGGATGAAGTAAAAGAAACACAACGTGAAAGCTTTTTAAATGGATTGCAAGGTAGAATTGCAGGTGCAACAATCACTGCAACATCTGGTGTTCCGGGTGCGTCATCTACTATCGTATTAAGAGGTTTTAACTCTATGTCCCTCAACAACCAACCATTATTTGTGGTAGATGGTATCATTATTGAAAATGATGCAATCAACGCTGCAGAAACGGTTCCGGGTGCTGCTGGTCAAAACAACACATCTAACGACTTTACAAACCGTATTGCGGATTTAAACCCGAACGATATTGAAAGTGTTACGGTACTTAAAGGACCTGAAGCAACGGTGCTATATGGTAGTTCTGCTAGTAACGGTGCGATCATCATTACTACTAAAAAAGCAAAAATTACTGCTGGTAAAAAATTAAATGTTAGCTACGATAATAGTTTCCGTTTCCAATCACTTGGAAATGTTCCTGCTGTATATACGGGGTTCCAACAAGGATCTAATGGTATAGCAAGTAGTGGAACTTTTTCTGCATTTGGTCCGGCTATGAGAGCGGATATTCCAATTTTCGACAACATTGGAAACTTCTTTAATAATTCGGCTGGTTCTACGCATAACCTAAGTGCCGATTTTGGTACCGTTAAGTCTAGCTACCGTGCCAGTGGATCTTTTTATGATCAAACTGGGGTTGTGCCAAATACAAGGTTGACACGTACAAACTTTAGAATTACAAACACCACTAAACTCACAAAAAGCTTAGAAATTTCACCGTCTTTTGCCTATAGCAATAGCATCAACGATAAAGCAATGAAAGGTGCTGGTGGATATTTGCTTAATTTATTTATGTGGCCTGTTACAGATAACGCCATGAATTATTTATTACCTAATGGTAATAAGCGTTATTTGATTGCAAACAACAATGCTGCTGATGATGCATTTTTAGGAACAGTTGCCGAAACGGACAATCCGTTTTTTGCTGTTAACAGAAATGAATCACAAGATAAAACCAACAACTACACAGCTAACTTATCTATTAACTACAATCCTTTAAAGTGGTTATCCATTGCTGGTCGTTTTGGTTACAATACCTATGAAACTTCAGGTTTCCAATACCGCGATCCGGAATCTGCTTCTCAATCATCAATGGCCAATAAAGGTCAACTAGATAATTACTGGGTTAAAGCAGGTAACTACAACCACACCATTACCGCTACTGCTAAAAAAACATTTGGCAAGTTTAATGCGCGTGTTACTGTAGGTACAAGATGGGCAGAAAATAAACTAGAAAGATTTGGTATTTCTGGTACACAAGATAGTATCAGAAGCTTTGATAGTTCTGCAACTGGTGTAGCTACAAGGTCTCGTTTAAGTAGAACTACTTTATATGGTAATAACCAGTGGAACGAAGTAAAATCTATGCAAATTGCTGGATTTACAGAAGCAACCATCAGTTACAACAATCTTATTTTCTTGACAGGTTCTATGGCATTTGAATCTTCTTCTGTGCTTCCAAAAGCGAACAGAAATTACTCTTATCCTGGTGGAAACGTCAGTATTATCATGAGTGATATCTTCCCTTCATTAAAAGGTGGCATATTGAGCTATTGGAAAATCAGAAGTTCTTTAGCTCAAACTGCAAGGCTTCCAAATGCCTATGCCAACCAATCTAACTTTGTGCCAACGGTAACAAGTGCTTTAACGCCACCTACAAGCCCAAGTGGACTTATTAATGTGCCTTTACAATATTCTTTCTACAATGCCAACCCTTATTTGCGTCCTGAGCGTCAGCAAACATACGAGGTAGGTACTGAGTTCAGAATGTTTGGTGATGTATTAACAGTGGATGCGGCTTACTATAACACTTTAGCACTTGACCAAATTGCGCAAGGCTTTAGAGCATCATATGGTACAGGATTTGTACTTAATACTGCCAATAACTCAAGCGTGCGTAACCAAGGGGTAGAACTTTCTATTGGTGTTAAATTAATACGCAAAAAAGACTTTGATTGGAATGTACAATTCAACGTCAACCACATGTGGAATGAGGTATTAGCAATTCCAATGCCAATTGATATTGCGGGTGCCGATTACTATGATGCGTCTACTTGGTTGTATTCAAATGCAAGAGGTGGTTTAAGACCTGGTTACTCTACTGGTACCATTACAAGTTTTGGTTACAGAAGACAAGATTTATCTCCTCCTGGCGCTAACGGTTTATCAAAAAATGATGGTGAAGTTTTAATCTCTCCAACAACTGGTTTACCATTAAATGATGGGGTGTTTAGAGTAAGAGGTGATCGTACTGTAGCTTTAACTGTAGGTACCATCAACCGCATACGTTATAAAAACCTAAGCTTATCATTTTTATGGGATTTAAGACTTGGAGGTGATATATTTAATGCAACTGGTATGTATCTAACAACACTTGGTAAATCTGCAAAAACAGCAGACCGTTTAACACCAAGGGTTATTTCAGGAATTATTCAGGATGGTTTACAGAATACGGCTACGCCAACGCGTAATAATATTTTAGTAACACCTTACTATAACAATACGTATTATAACTCAACAAATATGCCAGAAGAAGATTACATGGAGCGTAATATCAAAGCATTCCGCCTTCGTGATATCTCATTTAGTTATACCATTCCTTCTAAAGCACTTGTAAACAATGCTGGAAAAGGTATGGATTATCCTGGTTTACTTGATTATGTAAATTTCAAATCACTTAGTTTGTTTGTAACCATGAATGATCTATTCTTATTTACAAATTATTCTGGTGCCGATCCTGCTGCTAATGGTGGTAACGCTTCACTTAGAGGTGTGGGTGCAGTTGGTTTCGATTACGGAAACATTGCAGCGCCACTAAGCTTTAACGCTGGATTAAGAGTAGGATTTTAACTTGTAAAAAAAATGATTATGAAAAATAAAAAGCACATACATTATTTTATTGCAGTAACACTGGCATTAGTTGGTATAGCTAATTTACAGTCATGCAATAAAAAATTAGACGATGCTTACTTAAACCCTAACAACCCAGTTGAAGGGGCGATAGAAGCTATATTACCTAACGTTATCAATCAAATGACATCAACAGCTGCACCCCCAACGGGTGGTGGTGGTGGGTCTTATGGTCCAGCAGCAGAAGCTGTAACGCTTGGGAAATACATCCAATTCTGGAACTCTTACACCACGGGTGATGTATATGATCAAATGGGTGGTGTATTTGCAACTACTTCAGATGTAACGGGTATTGTTTGGGCCATGCATTATTACGGCATTGGACCTAATGCTAAATACATCATTTCTAGAGGAACTGAACAAAAGAAATGGGATTATGTAGGCGTTGCTACAGCAATTTTTGCTTGGAGCTGGTTAACCTTAACTGAAGAGCATGGTGAAGTTATCATGCGCCAAGCATTTGATACAGAACGTCAACAGTTTGATTATGATCAGCAGGCAGACGTGTATGATTCTGTTAGAGTGATGTGTGATAATGCAATTGCATTTTTAAATAGAACAGACGGTGCAGTAAGTGCGACCAACCTTAAATATGGTGACAACTATTTTTATGGTGGAGATGTAAACAAATGGAAAAAGTTTGTATATGCTGTTAAAGCGCGCACATTTGCGCACTTAAGTAACAAAGCCATTTACACCTCTAAAAACTTCGCAGATTCTGTTATTAAATATTGTGATTTATCCATTAATTCAAATGCAGACAATGCGGTTCAAAAATGGGTGGGTGGCAACTTTAGTGGAACTAATAATTATTATGGACCTTACCGTAGCAACATTGGAACCCTTCGTCAATCTGCATTTATTGCAAACTTGTTAACAGGAACTAATACAGAATCTCCTTTTACAGGTGTAATGGATCCTCGTACGCCGTATTTAATCAATGAAAATACCAATGGTACCTATAAAGGGGTAGTACCTAACCTAGGCAACTCTGGTTTAGGCACAGCTGACCAGCCAAAAAACTTTTGGAGAGCAGCATTTTCATCTATTTCAGTAACAGCAGATTCTGGTCGTTATATTTTTAACAACCTGGCTCCATTTCCAATGTTAACTGCTGCAGAAGTAATGTTTACTAAAGCAGAAGCCGCATTTAGAAAAGGAAACAAAGCTTTAGCATTATCTACCTATAAAAGAGCGATAGAATTAAATTTTGAAATGCTTACTACGCAGTATCAATCTCGTATTCCTTGGGCTAATTTAATTACTTCAGCCACTCAAGCTGCATACTTAACAAATCCTAAAGTAGTACCTACCGATGCTAATTTGTTAACCCTTTCTCATATTATGTTGCAAAAATACATCGCTCTATATGGACACGGATTTAACGAAACATGGACAGATATGCGTAGGTTTCACTATGTAGACTTAGACCAAGCAACGGGTAAAAAAGTATATGCAGGGTTTACACCTCCTGCAACGCTTAATATTTATAATGCGGGTAAATTGGCTTACAGATGTCGTCCAAGATACAACTCTGAGTATTTATATAATATTCCAGCGTTGCAAAAAATTGGCGCTTTGGCATCTGATTACCATACCAAAGAACATTGGTTTTCATTACCATAATCTTTAACAGTAAAAAAAAGTAAGATGAAAAAAATTATAAAATATATAATGCCGTTGGCCCTTCTGTTTGTATTTGCTTCTTGCAAAAAAAATACAGGGGTTACCAACCAGCCTTATGATACCTATGGCACGCCTGCTAATAAGGGTCAGCTAAAAGTGAACCTAGCGTTTGCTTATGCGATTGATTACGCAAATTTGCGTATTAAATTAAATGGCGTTTACGTAAGTAATTTGTTGCAATCACGTACGCCTTTTCCAGGAGGTGGGTACAATACCCGTGGTAGTAACTTTGCACTTTATATGAGTGTACCTTTAGGTACCAATGCGGTTTCAATTGTAATGCCAAGAACGAACACCAACGTTGACTCTGTGGTATTATTTTCTACCAACGTAAATATTACAGATAATACACCGCAAACACTTCATGTAACAGATACTGCTGCTAACATGAAGTCGGTGCTTCTTAAAAACAATATTGTTGGTATTGCAGATGGTATTTGTAGGTTTAATTTTGTACACCTCATGCCAAATGTACCAGCCGTAGATTTATACCTGAATGGTATTTTAATGAAGGCGAATATTCCTTATTTAGGCAACTCTGGTGCTATGGATATTCCTGTTGGTATTAATGCTCCGGGCTTTGTGTCTGGTACTTCTACCACATGGGCTATCCGCACGGCTGGTGCTGCTAGTACAACAGCTGCGTTGGTAAGTTATGCGAGTGCCAATGGATTACAAAGTGGCGTTGCGCTTACTGGTTTTAGCATGGGTTATGCTACAGCAACAGGAGCTAGGCTTCCATATTTAGCATACACACTAGATAGAAATCAATAGTATTTACTATTCATATTTTGATAGGGCGAAAAATTATATTTTTCGCCCTATTTTTTTAACAAGTTTTGCGTCAATACTTTTGTAAATTTGTATTTATGAATGCGAAGTATATATTGATTGTTGGGCTCTTTGTTATTGCACCATTTGTAGTGTTTGCGCAGGCATTAGATTCTATGCTTGCTGTTTACAAAGAAAACTATCAACAAGAAAAACTGCATATTCATTTTGACAAAGGACTTTATACTAAAGGAGAAACCATTTGGGGTAAAGCCTATATTTTAGCAGGCGAGGGCTTATCTGATTATAGTAGAAATTTTTACGCAGACTGGTATGATGACGCAGGACAACTTATCAAACATACCGTGCATCCAATTTTTGAATCTTCTGCAAAGCTACAGTTTGATATTCCTCAAAATTACAAGGGAACACGCATTCGAATTAAAGCCTATACTAGGTGGATGCTTAATTTTGATGCTGCATTTATTTTTACCAAAGACATTACAGTACAAGGTTCCGATTCAATGGCGAATTCAAAAAGAGTAGATCCTATTTATAAGCTCCAATTTTTTCCAGAAGGAGGACAAATAATTGCAGGTTTACAAGTCCAAGTTGGTTTTTTGTCGGTCAATCAAAATGGCGACCCAGCACCCATTAAAGGAGCCATCTTTAATAGTAAAATGGCATTAATCGATTCTATCCAATCGGTACATGATGGTATGGGTGTATTTACTTTTTTACCAGAAAAAGAGGAGTCGTATAACTGTATTTGGGTAGATGCTGCTGGCACAGTGCATACGACCGCATTGCCAACCGCAAAACCAGATGGCATTGTGATGCAAGCGGTGTTGCAAGGGGATAAGGCCAAAATAGTCATTCAGCGCCCGGGGGTAACTGCGCAAAACTTTTTACAACTACATGTTGTAGCATCCATGAATCAGCGCATGGTATACACTTCTACCATTCAGTTACAAACAAAAAAATCTGCAGCACTCGCCATGCCCACTGATAGTTTACCAACTGGTGTTTTGCAAATTACAGTTTTTGACGCTGGATGGGTACCTGTTGCAGAGCGGGTTTTATTTATCAATAATAATTTGCACGCTTTTTATCCATCGGTAAAAATGTTTACGCCTCGTTTATTTAAACGCGCTAAAAATACCATTGACATTGTAGTAGAAGACACGTTGTTAAGTAATTTATCAGTATCTGTTACCGATATCAATGCAGTACAGGGCAATTCAACTAATATTTTTTCTAACCTGCTTTTACAAGGCGATATCAAAGGGGCTATTCCAAATGCTGCAAATTATTTTTCAAGTACCGATGCTGAAATACCTGCTAAGTTAGATTTAGTGATGCTTACGCATGGTTGGCGAAAATACAATTGGGAAGATATGGTGAGCGGAAAATTGCCAAACTTGAAATATCAAATGGATAGTGACTATTTGCAAATTAGAGGTGCCGTATATAATGGTGGAACTTTTGATAATAAATTGGTACAGAGCATCACCATGGTTTTACAATCAAAAGATAGTAGCAAGCAGTATTTTTTTGCACCTATTGCTCGAGATGCTAGCTTTAGTCAGCGCGGACTTATATTTTTTGATACCGTTCGTGTGTTTTATAAAATCAACGGCGACAAAAAGGTTGCGCCCACGACCTTGGCTAATTTCACCTATAGTTTACCTACTGTTTTATATCCTACACAAATTCAGCTATACCATTTTGCAAAACCCGATACTACAGGGCTTTCTTATCTGATGTATATGGAAGCGCAGGCAAAAAGAATTAAAAAAACATTTGACTCAGTGGTGGTGTTAAAAGAAGTAGTGGTGCAATCAAGAGCCAAATCGCCAATTGATGTATTAGACGAAAAATATACATCAGGTTTATTTTCTAGTAAAGATAGTTACGCTTTTGATGTGCAAAATGACAACCATGCAACAGGCGCTACTAGCGTATTTCAATACTTGCAAAATTTAATTCCGGGTATGACGATGTCAATTCCGATACTCGGGGCTAATGGAGCAGAAGATGCCAACAGTAATAATGTGCCAGGCTTAAATTGGCGTGATGGAACGCCCGATATTTTTTTAAATGAAATGCTTTCTGATGCCGAGCAAACCATGGGCATTCAAATGAGTGATATTGCTTACATCAAAGTTTTTCGTCCACCTTTTATGGGATCTTCTGGTTCTGGACCTTCAGGCGCCATCGCTATTTATACTAAAAAACCTGCTGATCTAAAAAATGAAAGTTTAAAAGGATTGAGCAATGCCATTTTAACTGGGTATACCAATTACAAAGAATTTTATAGTCCAAATTATACCGCAGCACCAACTAAAGTACCTGATGTGCGTACTACTTTATATTGGAATCCGTATGTATTAACAGACAAGAAAACCAAACTCGTTAAATTGGATTTTTTCAACAACGATGTAACAACAAAATTTAGAATTGTAGTAGAGGGGATGAATGCAGCAGGAAAGCTTACTCGAATTGAAAAAATTATTCAATAAGCATTTGCTTATTCCGATTCTTTGTCAAATTCAAAATCGTCACTGTCTAATAATTCGCGTTCAATTTCTTCCATCATTACAATGTCGGAAGCTTCACTTAGCGTGGGTGTTAAGTTGAGGACTTCTAAAAGACCTAAGCCATCAAAGCTGTCTTCTAACTTGTCACTCAAGCAGCACATGACAAATGAGGCACTTTTATCATAAAAAGCCTGTTGTAAATCTGTTAAGGTTTGACAAGCATCAGGCACTATTTCTTCAACATTTTCTAGGTTGAGCACCATATTTTTCAATGGTGATTCTAGACATTTATTGCAAGCAGTTACAATTTCTGCTGCTATAATGGCAGTAATTGTCGTTCCAGCAGGGGTTAAAAGCTGGAATTTTTCTTTGGTATCAATTTTGAGTTCCATAGGATATACGTGAAGTTAGTAAATGTGGATAATCCACACACAACTTCACTCAAAAATATTCGTTATAATTGTATAAATCCAATTTTTGATTATGGATAATAATTTTTCGGCACAAGTAAAAGAAATCATTTCCTACAGTAGGGAAGAGGCGTTAAGGTTAGGGAACGACTTTATTGGCACGGAGCATTTACTCCTAGGTCTAATAAGGGATGAGGAAAATACGGCCATTAAGGTGCTAAAGCAGCTTAATGTAGACCTGTATGAACTACGCAAAGAGATTGAGCTTGCAGTAAAGGATAAGACGGGTAAAAATATTGCCAATATTAATAGTTTACCCCTTACCAAGCAGGCCGAAAAAGTAATTCGTGTTACTGTTTTGGAAGCCAAGGCCCTTAAAAGCCCGTTGGTAGAAACAGAGCATTTAATGCTTAGCATCTTAAAAAATAAAGAAAATATTGCCACGCAAATATTGGGTCAGTTTGATATTGATTACGACCTCTTTAGAACCGAGCTTGGCATGGTGGGAAGTTCAAGCCCTCAAAACGAGTTTCCCGAAGACAACGACGATGATTTTGATGAAGATAAAAGAGGTGGTGGATTTAGTCAGCCCAAGGTTGCAAAGCCAGGTGCTGGTGCTAAAAGCAAAACACCAGTACTAGATAATTTTGGCAGAGACATTACCAAATTAGCAGAGGTAGGTAATTTGGATCCTATTGTAGGTCGTGAGGCAGAAATTGAGCGCGTGAGCCAAATATTAAGTCGTAGAAAAAAGAACAATCCTATTTTAATTGGTGAGCCAGGTGTGGGTAAAACAGCGATTGTAGAAGGTCTAGCGCTTCGAATTGTGCAGCGCAAAGTGAGCCGTGTTTTATTTGATAAGCGTGTTGTTTCATTAGACCTAGCAGCACTTGTAGCGGGTACTAAATACCGTGGTCAGTTTGAAGAGCGTATGAAAGCCATCATGAATGAGCTTGAAAAAAACAGAGACGTTATTTTATTTATTGATGAAATACATACCATTGTTGGTGCTGGTGGTGCGAGTGGATCACTGGATGCATCTAACATTGTAAAACCTGCGCTCGCAAGAGGAGAGCTCCAATGTATTGGCGCTTCTACACTTGACGAATACCGCATGCACATCGAAAAAGATGGTGCACTTGATAGACGTTTCCAAAAAGTATTGATTGAGCCACCAAGTGTAGATGATACCATTGTTATTTTAAACAATATCAAATCTAAATACGAAGATTTTCACAACGTTACTTATGGTGATGATGCTATTGAAGCTTGTGTAAAATTAAGTGACCGTTATATGACGGACCGTTTACTTCCGGATAAAGCCATTGATGTACTAGATGAAGTAGGTGCTAGGGTGCACTTAAAAAATATCAATGTGCCAGAAACGATAGTAGAACTTGAAAAAGAAATCGAAGCCGTTAAAAACGAAAAAAATAAAGTGGTAAAAAGTCAGCGTTTCGAAGAAGCTGCTGCACTCAGAGACACAGAAAAAAAATTAGGCGAATCGTTGGAGCAAGCAAAATCTGCTTGGGAAGAAGAGAGCAAGCACAAGCGTTATCCAATTTCTGAAGAAAATATTGCTGAAGTAGTGAGCATGATGACAGGTATTCCTGTTAAGCGTATGGTGCAAGCAGAAACAGACAAGCTGCGCCGCATGAACGAAGAAATGAAGGGTATGGTTGTGGGTCAAGATGAAGCTATTTTAAAAGTAGTGAAAGCCATTCAGCGCAATAGAGTAGGCTTAAAAGATCCTAAAAAACCAATTGGTACCTTTATATTTTTAGGCCCTACGGGTGTTGGTAAAACAGAACTAGCGCGCGCACTTGCACGTAATATGTTTGAATCTGATGATGCACTTATTCGTATTGATATGAGTGAGTACATGGAAAAATTTACCGTTAGCCGTTTAATTGGTGCGCCTCCAGGTTATGTTGGTTATGAAGAGGGCGGACAGTTAACAGAAAAAGTAAGACGTAAACCATACTGTGTCATCTTATTAGATGAAATTGAAAAAGCGCATCCAGATATTTACAATATTTTATTGCAGGTACTCGATGATGGTCAATTAACAGATGGCCTTGGTCGTAAAATTGATTTCAAAAACACGCTCATCATTATGACTTCTAATATTGGTGTTCGCCAATTAAAAGAGTTTGGTGATGGTGTTGGTTTTGCAACTGCAACACGCATTCAAAATGCAGAAGAAAACAACAAAGCTGTTATTGAAAAAGCATTGAAGCGTACTTTTTCGCCTGAGTTTTTAAACCGTATTGATGATGTGGTGGTGTTTAATTCTTTAACCAAAGAAAACATCTTTAATATCATTGATATTTTAATGAAGGGCGTAGAAAAGCGTTTACAAAACTTAGGATTTAGTTTAGAGTTAACAGAAGCAGCCAAAGATTTTATTGCAGATAAAGGATATGATGTGCAGTATGGTGCAAGACCACTACACAGAGCCATTCAAAAATATTTGGAAGATCCTCTAGCAGAAGAAATTTTAAACTTTACCATTACTGCAGGTGATACATTGATAGCTGACCTTGATAAAGAGGCAGGTAAAATCGTTTTCACTTTTCGTAAAAAAGTAACTGAAGATGAAAGCGCTAAAATAGAAGAGTAGGAGATTAAAAACTATTTGGAGTTATTCGCCCCATCTATAACTATCTTGTTTTAGTCCAGCTAAATCTATAACACGGTCTACCACGGTAGCAGCTGCCTGCTCAATGGTGGTAGGTCTACTGTAAAATGATGGTGTGGCTGGGCAAATAATGCCACCTGCTAGTGTTACCGTTTCCATGTTTTTGATATGGATCAGATTATATGGGGTTTCGCGCACCATTAAAATAAGCTTTCTTCTTTCTTTTAACACCACATCTGCGGCGCGGGTAATTAAATCATCACTAATGCCAGCTGCTACGCGGCCAAGGGTACCCATACTGCAGGGTGCCACAATCATGGTATTATATCCCGCCGATCCGGAGGCAAAAGGGGCATTAAAGTCAAACTTTTCGTAGTAATTAAAAGGGTAGTTGTTAAAATCGGTGTTGCCTAGCTCGGTTTCCCATACTTCTTTGGCGTTTTTGCTCATGACAATGCCCACCTGTGCAATTTGGGTGTTTAAGCCTGCTAATTTATCCAATAATACTTTGGCATAAATAGAACCGCTGGCTCCAGTAATTGCAATGACAATTTTGTGTTGCATGGGTATCTTTTGTACAATAACAAAAGTAGGCCTAAAAAGTTAAAACTATTTGTACATGAGTTCGTAGTACTCTTTGGCCATACGGTTGGAATCAAACTGTACTTGAACGTCACGCATACCATTTTGAATCACTTGTCGCCAAGTGTCGTAATTGTCGTAGTACATAGGAACAATTTGCTCCTCTAGTATTTCGTATAGTTTGTTAAGGTCGTACTCGTCTTGCTCATGAACATGCATGTTTGCATAGTCTGCTTTAGGAACTACAAAACCATTGTTACCATGGTTCATAAATTCTGGAATCCATCCATCATCTGTAGAAAAGTTAACTGCGCCATTCATAGCAGCGGTCATGCCACTGGTACCAGACGCTTCACGTGGTACACGCGGATTGTTAAGCCAAATATCTGAAGCTTGTTTGATGCGTTTGCTTAAGGCTAATTCGTGGCCAATTAAGACCGCAACATTTTTATAGTTCTTGCTAATTTGAACGAGGTCATTGAATTCTGAAATAGCAGGGTAATCTACAGGGTAAGGTTTACCCGCCCAAATAATTTGAATGGGGTATTTGCTATTTGATAATAATTTTTCAAAACGGTCCATGTCGTAAGTGAGCATGCTAGCACGTTTGTATCCTGCAAATCTTCTTGCCCAAACAATGGTTAATACATTTGGGTCAAACTTTTTACCGGTTTGATCAGCTACAATTTCAAACGCTCTTTTTTTGAGGTGTTTTTTGCGGTCGTCAAAAGTAAAATCATCATTGGCGTCCATCGCTTTATAGAGCTGCTTGTCGGCCCAGTATTGCCAGTTTTGTGCATTGGTGATGGAGATGATAGGGCAAATGCCTTCATGGTGTTTCCACATTTCTCTACTCACGTGACCATGTAATGCGGATACGCCATTTGCTTTTCTTGCAAATTTTAATGCAGCCAAAGAGTGATTGAATAAATCGTCGGTGATGCCCGTTAATTTGCGCACTTCATCAATACTAAGTCCGCAGAAATAACTCATTTTATGACATAGGTACATGTCATGTTTTTCGTTACCGGCTTCTTCGGGGGTATGGGTTGTAAATACTAGTTTTTCTCTTACTTTTTCTACGCTCTTGTATTTGTTGAGTAAATAAAAGGCAGAAGAAATACCATGCGCTTCATTTAAGTGATAGACATCGGGATTAAAACCTAGTTCATCAATTAATTTAGCACCACCCACGCCTAGTAAAATAAATTGTGCCACTTTGGTAGCTACGTTGGCATCATAGAGGCGGTGTGAGATGGTTTGAGATATATAATCGTTTTCAGGTAAGTCGGTACTTAACAAAAAGAGAGGTGCACTTTTAAAAGTTTCTGGGTTGAGGTAATAGGCCTTTACCCAAACTGGATGCTCATGAATTAATATTTGAAATTTGATGCCAGTATCTTCTAAAAAACTGTACATTTTTTCCATGAAAGTTACCTGCAAGGTTTGGTCTTGGTTACGCGCTTGATCGTAATATCCATACTTCCATAAGATACCAACTCCAATCATATTTTGACGAAGTTCGTATGCACTACGAAGATGAGAGCCCGCTAAAAATCCAAGTCCACCACTATATATTTTAAGTGGTTGGTGGATGGCAAATTCCATTGAAAAATAAGCCGCTTTTTTGCTGTATTCTTCGGCAGGTTGGTACGGCAATTGAAAATTCGTAAAAGACATAGGGGCAGTTTAAGTGCTTAAATAGGGTCGCAATATAGGGGAAATATTTAAAATGTACTTTGTACACATTAAATTGTGGGTAAACTGCATTATTTCTTCTTTTTTTTGCTTTTTGAAGGCTTTTTTCGGGTAAAACTATCGTCAAAAAAGCATTTAATGCCCCTGTGGTTACCACAGGTTCCCTGTTCTTTTACCCGTACGGTATTTCCAGAAAATGAAAAATCAATAATGCAAGGGTCACCGTTTTGTGTGAATTGACCAGTAGTAGGTGACGAAAGGGTAAGCGTCCCTTTTAATTCTCCAATGCAATCGGCGTTGTTTTTTTCAAAATGAATAAAAAACAAATAAGTTTTGGCGTCTTTGCCATCTCTAATAGAGATATAATTTTTTTCATTTTTTTTATAATCGCCACTGAGTTTAGCCAGGCTTGGTAAGGTGTCAAGTGGATTGATGATAATATTATTTTGTGGTGTTTCATTGCTGTCATTAACGACAATCATAAATCCTGCACCTGCATTAAAAATCCATCCTGATCTTGAAAATTTAAGTTCTTTGTCTTTTGTGAACGTTTCTTTACTAATTACAAACGTGGGCTCTTTATTGATTGATATTGAGCGCGCATATGCGTCTTTATTTTCGTTGTTCAATAATTCTTTACAGCCTAAATAGTTTAATTTTTGGTCGGTGACGTATACGAAAAGCTTGGCCGTTTTTTTACTTTTAATAAGGATTAAAAAATACTTTTCGGTTTCTTTTTCAATGACTCCAACAGGATAGATGGTTTCCTTTTTTTCATTTTTTACCATTTGTTGTACTGCCGAATCTGGCATAAATTGAAGCAGTGCTTTTACACCAATTTTTATGGTATCCGCTTTTTTTATGAAATCGGTATCTGTGGTGGTGTAATTTCCTTTGATAGGGGCAAAGGCTTTCACATAATCGGAGGGCTTGATGGTTGTTTCTCCAGAAAGGTCTAGGGCTTTATTGGAACAACCCCACAAAATAGAAAGCAAACAAATGGTTAGCAACTTATTCATACCCATAAATTTAGTCAAAAATACGTGTTTATGGGACTTACAAATAAGGATCCCTGCATTTGGGAGCCAACTATTGCATAAATTTGTTTGTCACTCAATGAATAACGTAAAATTCCGATGCACAACAATCCCTCTTTAAGCGAAGTACATGAATCCATAGACACGACGCTTCCCCGTAAAGGTTGGCGTCGGATACTTGCTTATTTTGGTCCTGCTTATTTGGTAAGTGTGGGCTATATGGATCCGGGAAATTGGGCCACCGATTTGCAAGGAGGTGCACAGTTTGGTTATCAACTTATTTGGGTATTACTATTAAGTAATATCATGGCGCTTTTACTGCAAAGTTTAAGTGCCCGTTTAGGCATTGTGCGTCGTCGAGATTTGGCACAGGCCAATCGAGAAACCTATCCGCCCGCCGTTAATTTTTGCTTGTATATTTTAGCTGAAATTGCTATTGCTGCCACCGATTTAGCAGAAGTAGTGGGTATGGCCATTGGTCTTCATTTGTTAACCGGACTTCCGCTTGTTTGGGGTGTGGCAATAACAGTTGTTGATACTTTTTTATTTTTATTATTACAGCGCTATGGTATTCGAAAAATGGAAGCATTTATTTTAGCGCTTGTTGCCACCATTGGTGTTTCATTTTTCATTGAAATTTTAATTGCCAAGCCTAATTTGGCGGAAGTAGCTACCGGTTTTATACCAACGCCATTAACAAATGCCTCATTGTATATTGCGGTAGGTATTATTGGTGCTACTGTAATGCCGCATAATTTGTATTTACATTCGGCACTGGTACAAACTCGAAAAATTGGTGCTGATAAACAAAGTATCAAGCGTGCACTTAAATATAATTTTATTGACAGCTTTATAGCACTCAATGCTGCGTTTTTTGTGAATGCTGCTATTTTAGTTTTAGCGGCCACCGTATTTTTTAAAACAGGTAATACCGAAGTAGCCCGTATAGAAGATGCGCACCGTTTGTTGCAACCTTTACTCGGTACTCATTTGGCGCCCATTTTATTTGCTGTTGCACTCATTGCAGCCGGACAAAGCTCTACGGTAACAGGTACACTTGCTGGGCAAATTGTGATGGAAGGTTATTTGCAAATTCGTCTAAATCCATGGCTACGCAGGTTGCTTACACGCCTTATTGCCATTGGGCCTGCCGTATTTATTATTGGAATATATGGAGAAGGGAAAGTAGATGATTTACTCGTTTTTAGTCAGGTACTATTAAGTGTGCAACTTGGCTTTGCTGTAATTCCACTGATTCATTTTGTGAGTGACAAAGAAAAAATGGGCGATTACGTAATAAAAAAATGGGTTCAAATAGCAGCCTGGTTGGTAGCGCTAATTTTAGTTACACTCAATGGTCGATTGGTATTACATGCAGCTATTGATTTTATGAATAGTGACGGATCTATGTGGGCTAAGTTTGGTGTGGTGATGTTACTCTTAGGATTTTTTGTTTTGTTTTTAATCATGACTTTTTACCCGGTCTTTAAAAAGAAAAATACAGGTCTTTCTAGTATGCATGGCGATATTGCGGCACTAGAAAATTTAACGGTGAAACCAACACAAAAAATTGGTATTGCTTTAGATTTTACACTTGCCGACGAAAAGTTAATTGCACATGCCCTGGCCCAAGGACAACAGGGGAGTAATTACGTTCTTATTCATGTGGTGGAGTCGGCGAGTGCCCATTATTTAGGTGCTGCCAGTGATGATGAAGAAACTAGGCTAGATCAAGAAAGGCTTTTAGCATATCAGCGCCAATTGGCAGAAAAGGGTTACCAGGTAACCACAGCCCTTGGATTTAAAAATAGAGCAGCCGCTATTGTTAAAATTGTGACCGAAAATGAGGTAGATATGTTAGTGATGGGGGCGCATGGTCATAAAGGCATTAAAGACTATATTTTTGGTGAGACCATTGAATCGGTAAGGCATAAATTAAACATTCCGGTGTTAATTGTGAACGTATAATGCCCTATAAATCACTACCTTTGTGCCCGTTAAAACAAAAATTTGAATACCATGGCACAAAAAATTAAAGTTGCAAATCCAGTTGTTGAATTGGATGGTGATGAGATGACACGAATCATCTGGAAATTTATCAAAGACAAATTAATTTTACCCTACCTAGAAATCGATATTAAATATTACGATTTGGGTATGGAATATAGAGATGAAACCAATGACCAGGTTACTATTGATGCAGCTCATGCGATCAAGCAGTATGGTGTTGGTATCAAATGTGCGACTATTACGCCAGATGAACAAAGAGTAGAAGAGTTTAAGCTCAAGCAAATGTGGAAGAGCCCGAACGGAACCATCCGTAATATTTTAGATGGTACTGTGTTTCGTGAGCCAATCGTTTGTAGCAATGTACCCCGATTAGTTCCAAACTGGACAGCACCTATTTGTATTGGTCGTCATGCATTTGGTGATCAGTACCGTGCCACTGACTTTGTTACTAAGGGTAAGGGTAAATTAACCGTGAAGTTTGAAGGTGAAGATGGAACCGTTCAAGAATTTGAAGTATTTAACTTTAAAGGAGATGGCGTTGCCATGGCGATGTACAATACCGACGAAAGTATTTTTGGTTTTGCAAGAGCTTGTTTTAACCAAGCGCTTGTAAAAAAATGGCCTTTGTATTTGTCTACTAAAAACACCATCCTTAAAAAATACGATGGTCGTTTTAAAGATATTTTTGAAGAAGTATACCAAAATGAGTTTAAAGCAAAATATGCAGAAGCTGGCATCACTTACGAACACCGCTTGATTGATGACATGGTAGCGAGTGCTTTAAAATGGAACGGTAATTTTGTGTGGGCTTGTAAGAACTATGATGGCGACGTACAGTCAGACACCGTAGCACAAGGTTTTGGATCTTTAGGTTTAATGACTTCAACACTTGTAACACCGGATGGTAAAGTAATGGAAGCAGAAGCTGCACATGGAACTGTTACGCGTCACTACAGAGAGCATCAAAAAGGAAAGCCAACTTCTACAAACCCTATCGCATCTATTTTTGCATGGACTAGAGGTTTAGAATTTAGAGGTTTACTTGATAACAACCAGGAGCTTATTAATTTTTGCCAAGCACTAGAAGCTGTTTGCGTAGAAACGGTAGAGAGTGGTAAAATGACCAAAGACTTAGCAGTTTGCATCCATGGTAATAAAGTAAACCACGGCGAACATTATTTATATACCGAAGAATTTTTAGACGCTTTAGATCAAAATCTAAAAGTGAAACTAGGATAATTTGGTTTCATATACCGTACAAAAAAAGACGTTGAGAATTCAACGTCTTTTTTTATTTTAAATACCTTTTGATTTCTTTTTCTACATCGCGGGCTTTAATGGTTTCGCGTTTATCATGTAGCTTTTTACCTTTTCCTAGTCCTATTTCTACTTTCACTAAATTTTTATCGGTAAAAAAAACGCGCAGCGGTACAATGGTGTATCCTTTTTCTTTTAAGCGACCTTGTATTTTCTTTAACTCCTTTTTATTAAGTAATAATTTTCGGTCGTGAACGGCAATATGGTTGTTGGCGGTTCCGTGGGTATAGGAGGCAATAAATAGTCCACGCATCCAGAGTTCTCCATCATCAAATAAGCCAAAGGCATCGTTAAAACTTAACTTACCATCCCTTATTGATTTTACTTCGGTACCAAGCAAAACAATACCTGCCACATATTTGTCTTCGATGTGGTAGTTGAAATAAGCCTGCCGGTTGTTCATTTCGTTTGTCATGGGATGTATATTACCCCTTAAACAGCACCGATAGTTGAGCTAGTTTTTCTTTTAAATTTTTTCGCTCTACAATGAAGTCTAAAAATCCGTGTTCCAATAAAAATTCACTTCTTTGAAATCCGGGTGGTAAGTCTTTTTTGATTGTTTCTTTAATAACCCTTGGTCCTGCAAAACCAATAAGCGCGCCAGGTTCAGCGATATTTAAATCGCCAAGCATACCAAAGCTTGCAGAGATACCTCCAAAAGTAGGGTCGGTGAGAAGTGATATAAATGGTAAGCCAGCGTCCGATAGTTGAGAAAGTTTACCACTTGTTTTCGCAAGTTGCATTAAGCTAAAAGCACTTTCCATCATACGCGCACCGCCACTTTTACTGATTACTAAGTAGGGAAGTTTGTGTTTGATACAATAATCTACAGCACGACTAAATTTTTCACCCATCACACTGCCTAGTGAGCCGCCAATAAATTCAAAATCCATACAGGCCACTACGTAACCTTCACCCACTAAATTGCCGGAAGCCACGCGCATCGAATCTTTTAGATCGGTAGCGGCATGAATATCATCTAGTCTTTTTTGGTAGGGTTTTAAATCGGTAAAGCCAAGGGCGTCTTTACTTTTAATATTGTCAAATAGTTCGGTGTAGTTTCCATCATCAAAAAGGATGTCAAAATATTCTTGACTTCCAATGCGGTGGTGGTGGTTACATTTATCACATACGTATAAGTTTTCGGCGAGCTCGTTTGTTGTTGATATATGATTACACTCGGGGCATTTGTTCCAAAGTCCTTCGGGTGTTTCTTTTTTATCTGCTGTTGAAGTTAAAATACCTTTGCGAATACGCTTAAACCAACGTGGTTTAGCATTCTCTTGCTCCTGCAATTCTTCGCCGGTTAAATTAGCTTCAAAATCTTCTTCTCGTTCTTTTTTCATACTGGCTATCGTTAAAATATGAAGGGAAATAGATTATGCGTTTCTATTGATACAGTTTAAATCTTCGAAGGCAACTTCTAGGCGTTTGCTAAAGCTTTCTTCACCTTTACGCAACCAAACCCTTGGATCGTAATATTTTTTGTTGGGCTTATCGGCACCATCTGGATTACCCAGTTGTGCTTGAAGGTAAGGTTCGTTTTTCTTATAAAATTCGTTGATGCCTTCCCAGAAAGCCCATTGTAAATCGGTATCGATGTTCATTTTGATGGCACCATATCCAATGGCTTCTCTAATTTGATGTTGCGGAGAACCACTGCCACCATGGAATACAAAGTATACAGGTTTTTCTGAGGTGTTAAATTCTTTTTGGATATGCAACTGGCTATTGTGTAAAATATCTGGACGAAGTTCTACATTACCTGGGCTATATACACCGTGTACATTACCAAACGCAGCAGCTACTGTAAAGAGATTACCTACTTTGCTCAATTC
>Ga0255102_1000008_pt1 | contig 63152 bp, 73 predicted proteins | sample Law_Cont_RepA_0h_FD_188448 | JGI IMG/M metagenome (GOLD analysis project Ga0255102, IMG submission 188448) | Freshwater microbial communities from St. Lawrence River, New York, United States - Law_Cont_RepA_0h | ecosystem: Environmental > Aquatic > Freshwater > River | place: USA: New York... | reverse complement strand
AATCCGTGTAATAGAATCTGAAACCGCCGCTCAAGTTACTGATACTTTTGTAGTAGATGATTCTTTTGAGGAAGGCAATTATTATTATGGTAGAGGGTCATTTGTAACTCTAGATGATGGTATTATTTTTCTAGATGGTAAGTTTCTTCCTTTTACTAAAACTACTCTCGAACTACTAAAATATAATGCAGATCCCTATTTTAGAATTGGTTTTGAGGTTGTAGAAAGTATCGTCACACATGAAACTGACCCCGATCTTTTGGATCCCGCACAAGGTACATTCAACTATGCCGCGCCAGGTGCCGACAGATATGTGACGACCGCATCTCTGGTTAAATATGCGCTTGATGCCACGCCAGGTGACGAGTTCTCTGAGTATATAACAGTTGTTGCTGGTCAGTTACAAAATGTTATGAGCGAAGACCGCATTTATGCCGACCTTGGTCGCAATCTTGCAAAGCGCACTTTCGATGAATCTGGTAACTATACCGTAAAAGCGTTTCCTATTTTAATCAAGGAACACCTCGACACCGGAACCAATAGCGGTCTAATACCATATAATGCGACAACCCCCGCAGCCGGTGGTGATGAGACACTTTTAGCAATTGGTATCGAAGCAGGTAAAGCATATGTTCGCGGTTATGCATACGAAACCAGACAAACAGAATATATAGTTGTTCCAAAAGGAAATACAACTAAGGTTGTAAATGAAGTTCCTATTTCTACTGCATTTGGTAACTACATTTTAGTTGACAACTTCTGCGGTAACTGGGATATTGCAGCGGGTGATACTGTTTCACTCCGCAGTGCTGCGGCAAATGCTATAGGCACTGGCGCTTCCCTGCCATCTTCGGCAACTAACGGAGCACAATCTGCTACAGGCGCACCAGGATCACAAATCGGTACAGCTAGAGTCCGCCATATTGCTCACGAGACTGGCACACCAGGTGCATATAATACGCAATTCCGCATGTATCTCTACGACATTCAAATGACATCTTCATTTAACTTTGAAGATGTTAAGGGCGTTTACTATGATACCACTGCCGATGGTCATGCGAATGTTGTTCTCGTGGATAGCAAAGCATACCTATACGAGAGTAAGTTCAACAGCCTTCTTTTCAAGTTTCCTGCTAGAGCATTGAAGACTACAAATCCTGTTTCTGTTGACAATAGTTTTGTCTATAGCAAACAATTTGATGACACTATTGATGGCAGCAACACTATTACATTCTCGGTAAGTTCACCTGAGAGTTTTCCGTTTACTGTTGGAACACTGACTAACACAGAAATTCTAGATAATATCTTAATTACTACCAAGGCCGCTTGCACTATTAATAATGTGGCATATGAAATTGGTTCAGTATTAAATCTACAATCTACTGCTAGTGTAACTGTAACTAATACCGGAACACAGATTACAATAACTTTCCCAGGAACAATCAACGCGGCCACAAACATTCGCGTTCACTGTAAGGTGCAAGTTGCAGGTGCAAATAAAGTAACCAAGGAACTTAAAGAAAGTGCAGTTGTTGTTCTGGACACAGAAGATAGTGGCAACACCACAGGTACATATAATTTAGGTGCGTCTGATGGTTACAAACTTCGCACGGTCAAGATCGGTGAGTTCGATGATGCCGCGGCAGATATTCAGGCAAGCGGAACAGATGTGACTTCGTTGTTCAACTTTGATAATGGTCAACGAGACGGCTTCTATGCGAACGCCAGAATTGTTAAAAAACCAGGTGCAAGTCTTACGCTAACAGACAAAAAGTTGGTTGTGACATTTGACTATTTTACTCATGGTGGTTCTCCATCTACTGTATACAACTTCTACACCGTTGATTCATATCAGGTAGATGACGAAACTACACCGGCGGGCAAAATTCGCACAGAACAAATTCCAATTTATACCTCTACAACTTCCGGGGTCACATATGATCTTCGCGACACACTAGATTTTCGTCCTCGCTGGGATGATACTATTACATTCACGACAAGCCCTGGCTCAGCGACAGTTAATCCTGCAGTAGGTTCTTCACCTAGTGGTCCTACTGGCGCGGCTATTATAACACCTTTCCCAACAGAACAATTTACTACGGACATTGAGTATTATCTGGGACGTAAAGATAGAATTGTTATGGACGACGAGGGTGTATTTTCCTCTGTATATGGTGTATCTTCTTTAAGTCCACTTGAACCAGTAGAACCGGAGAATTCTTTATCTATCGCGGTTGTAGATATTCCGCCGTATCCTTCTCTGGCACCCAACGTTGCTAAGTCTGTGGGTAGACCGGATTATGGGGTTAAGTATAAGACGATTGATAATCGTCGTTATACAATGCGCGATATTGGTCAGCTAGAACAACGACTGAATCGACTGGAATACTACACTTCGCTAAATCTACTAGAAAAATCTGCCAGTGATTTGAGTATTACTGATACCAACGGCCTAGATCGCTTTAAGAACGGTATTCTTGTAGATGCATTCACCGGGCATAATGTCGGCAATGTTTTAAGTAATGAATACCATATTGCTATTGATCCGAACGCAAAAGAAATGCGTCCATTCTTCTTCATGGAAAATGTGGACCTGCAATATGATTCAGCAAACTCTACCAATATTACAAAAACCGGCGATCTACTGACACTACCGTATACAGAATTTACGATGATGTCTCAATTACAAGCATCTAAGTTCCGTAATTGCACGGGCGACCTACTATTTACATATATCGGTGAAATAGAACTGGATCCTCCTGTTGATAACTGGACAGACACTTCTGTTCTTCCTGATATTTCTGCTAATTTTGATGGTAACTATGATGCTTGGGAAACTCTTGCCGATGCATGGGGCACTCAGTGGGAAGATTGGCAAGATACCGGAACGGGTAGAGTTACTACAAACACACAAACGGCAGCGGGTAACACTGCCATACGAGGCGATACTCTATTCCAAGAAGATATTGCTATCGTAACAACGACAACAGAACAAAGACAAACTCGTCAGGGCGTTCAACTTACTGTAACGCCGGAAACACAAACTCAACGAATTGGTCCTAGAGTAACAAATACTTCTATCGTTCCGTTTATGCGTTCTATTATTGTGACGTTTAAAGCAACGAGAATGAAGCCGCTTACTCGTGTATATCCATTCTTTGACGGTGCTACTGTTGAGGCTCATTGTCGCCCACTGTCTGGGATTGTTAGTGGTACAACAAATTCGGTTCAAAACTCATCTCTTGCTGGCAGTTATGGCGCACCACTAATTACGAATGCGGCAGGTGAATGCTTTGGTCAATTCAGAATTCCTGCTGGTACTTTCCGCGTCGGAGAAAAGCTATTCAGACTTACCGATGATTCTAAAAACAGACTCAAGTTTATTACTACCGCTGCCTCGATGACATTCTCTGCGAATGGTTTATCACAAAGCGTTCAAGATACTGTTATTTCTACAAGAGTTGCTAATCTGGCAACCTCAAATCTGTCGGATAGCAGATCAGTTTCCGATAGCAATACGACAACAAATCGACTAGGCGAAAGAGCAGTTGGTGTTGTTCAAACAACAGTAGTAAATAATACATTTACTACAATCAATAATACCACAAATGTTACCGAAGTCACTCAGGTTACACAAAACATCAATAATACATCTGTGACCAACGTTACCAATAACATCACTGAGATAACTAATGTTACTCAGGTAACTGCTCCCGATCCTGCTCCACCTGTTCAGCCGCCCCCAGTTGTTCAACCTGACCCACCCGTTGTGCCAGACCCACCAATGTTTGACGACCAGCCGCGCCCAACAGGACGCGGTAGACCAAACCTCGACCCAATCGCTCAGACGTTTATGGTTTCTGATGTGCCGTTCGGATGTTATGTGACTTCTATAGATACCTACTTTAAGAAAAAATCTACCACAAATCCTATTACCATGCAACTACGAGAAGTGGTAAATGGTTATCCGGGTGATAGAGTAATTCCTTTCGGTGAAGTAACATTATCTCCTGGTCAGGTAAACATCGATGCCGAAAATGGTGCTACGTCAACTAAGTTTACTTTCCCGTCGCCAGTATTCTTGCAAAACAATACCGAATATTGTTTTGTTCTTCTTCCTGCGGGTAATGACCCTAACTATGAAATTTGGGTGTCTGAATTGGGTGAAAACCAACTTAATACAACAACTCGTATTTCAGAACAACCTAATATCGGCGTTCTATTTACCTCAGCGAACAACAGAACTTGGACAGCATATCAAGCAGAAGATATCAAGTTTAGTTTACAGAGAGCAAACTTTGCAATCGGCACAACTGGTACGGTTGCACTGAATACTCACGATATCGACTACGCAAAATTTGATTCCTTCTCAAGTTCTGAATTTTCTCCAGGCGATAAAATTCATGGATTCTCGTTTAATATAATCAACGCAGGCACTGGTTATGGTAGTGCCCTTGTTGCTACTGTTGCTGTTTCTGGAACCGCAGGACAGTTTACTTGCGGCGCTTCGAAACTTGTTGTTGGTGATCTCGTAACTATCACTGGTACTCTAGGTGGTACTGCTACAATATCTGGTTATGCCACAGGAACTGTCTATAAGGTTTCTGCTGTTACCGGTTCGGTTGGCGCTGTTACTGGATTCACGCTAACAACTCAAGCTGGTGCCGCAATCGCAACTACTGCTGGCACACTAACAGGCCTAACATACACAGTTGCAACGGTTGTTTCTCGCACTCTTTCAGGTGGTGGTGCAACAACCAATGCTACGGTTGCAGTTACTGTTACCGGTGGTGCAGTGACTAATGTAGCAGTGACAAATCCCGGCGCTGGATACACCAGCAATCCAACTTTGACTATGACTGGCGGATCGAATGCAAATATCGGTGTTACTCTTAATTCCGGCTTTGCTCATACTTACGATACTCTATATAACGTTGCTAAGATTTATGTCGAGAGCGGAAACTTCACTGTCAATGACCGAGTAGGCAACGGCTCTTCTCATGCTCTAATAGCAGAACTTGAAGATAAGGTGTTGAATGCATTGGGTGCGAATCTTGCATATATGGATCATACTCCATGTCAACTTATTTTTTCATATTCTGCCACGACAAATACTGGTTCCGAAACAAGAGCATCGACATCGTATGAGAATTTTGTGCCAGATAAAACCACAGAGTTGACTATCGATGCTGCTATTCGCTCATATTCAAATGAGCAAAATGATCTCGATGGAGACAAGTCGTTTAAAATTCAACTTGGTATGTCATCACAAACGTCTACTGTTTCGCCTGTTATCGATCTTAGAAAATGTTCTATGATTGTAATCGCAAATGACGTTAACAATGATGCGACAGACGAAGATATTGGTATTGGTGAGGCAAGATCGAAGTATGTTTCTCGTCAAGTTGTTCTAGATGATGGACAAGAAGCAGAAGACCTTAGAGTATATCTAAGTCAGTATGTTCCAAATGGAACAGACGTAAAGGTATATGGCAGATTCCTACATCAAAGTGATCCAGCATCGTTTGAAGAAAAAGATTGGATCGAATTAACAACTACTCCGCCGACTGTCACTTCATCTAGCTTCGTTGAGTATACATATGATATTCCATCAACTGAATTGAATGGTGATGGTGTGTTGGAATATACAACTGACGGCGTAACTTACACGGGCTACAAAACTTTCGCAGTTAAAGTGGTTCTTCTTTCAAATCAAACCAGTGTTGTTCCAAAATGTCGCGAACTTCGTGCAATAGCTCTACAGGTATAATATGGGACAAAGATATCATCTGGACGACACAACTAAATATGTTAGAGATGGCCATTCAAAAGCCATTATTTCTACCGATGTTGCTGGATTATCAGCATACAAAGCTAGAAAAAACAAAGATCGAGAACAAACAAATCAGCTTCGACAATTTGAAAATGATATAAATAGTGTGAAACAAGAGATGCTAGATATCAAATTGTTGTTGCAGCAAATATTACAGAACCAAGGTAGATAGATATGGCCACAATTACACTTAGATCCGAAAAGGGATCGCCACTTACAAATACCGAAGTCGATAATAACTTCAACAATCTTAATACTGACAAGTATCAATCGGGTGACAATCCTACGTTTGGTAATCTTACTCTAACGGGCGATCTAAAGCCTTCCATCTCTGCTACTGTTTCCGCAGCAGGCACAAATCAGTCTGGTGCAACAGAACTCTCGGATGTTTATAATATTGTCACTACGGTGGGTTCTGGAGCAGGTGTTAAACTCCCAACAGCCGCAGCCTCGTTGACCTATACAGTTGTTAATACTACTGCAACAAATCTTCTAGTTTATCCAAACGTATCAGACAAGATTAACGGCGGAACGGTTAACGTTGCTGTAACGGTGGCTGCTGGATCATCTGCTACTTTTGTTGCTAAGGATGCTACAGATTGGTATTCACTGACCCCTCTGTTGGTATTTGATTCAACCGGCACTAGACTAAATTAAGGCTATAGAAAATGAATCCTTTAAAGCTCAAAGCATCTGCTACACCAATTACTTCCGCAAACTTTCAGGGTTTGCAAACCATGTCAAATACGGAAGTCAAAAATTATATTGCAAATAAGATCACAGTAGGATTTGCTGGCGCGGCAAGTAATGGTTCTAATACGGCTGACCTTAATATTGATACAGCAAACGCACTTTCTGGTACCGCAATCGGCACTTTTGCTGATACGGACAGAACAGAAGCGACTGGTACTCACCCAGCTACTGGTGCTATAGCCACCGTAACGTATTATGCAAAGCAAATTACTGCTAATGATACTGGTACAATCACAAACCGTCCTTTGCAATATGACACTGCAATTCAGCAAATGACAGATGCTCAGATCCGTAATGATATTATTGACCAAGCGGTCACAGCAATGGTTACTGAATCAGAGTATACTGCGGGACAGTATCGTCTTGCTGGCTCGGCGCCAAGTGGCGGTACATGGACCTCGCGTTACACCATCACCGATGTTGCAAATGGTGGTAACACAACTTATTATATTTGGCAGAAGACTGCGGCTACAACATCACCGAATGCCGATTTTCGTCCACTGAAAACATATAGTGGCAATAACGTAAAGCAAATGACCGATACTGAAATTCAGGAAATGATTCCTTATTTCAGAAATCGCATTATCAGCACCAGTATTGGTACATATAAGATCCAAGCATCATCGCCATCTCCTGGCACCTGGGTTAGCATGGGTTCAGCTTCTGATACTCGTGAACAAGTCGCATCCGTAAACTATACAGGCTCTTATGGTGGTACCAGAACATATTCTAACGTAGCATATGCTGGGACTAGAACTTATACACCAGCGGGATATGCAAATACTTTTGCGGGTACCAGAACATATTCTAACGTAGCATATGGCGGGTCTAGAACATATTCTACATCTTATGTGACTAACTTCTCTGGTACTAGAACGTTTGCCGGTTCTAGAACATATTCTGGATCTTATGCGACCAACTTCGCGGGGACTAGACCCTTTGCAGGTTCAAGAACATATTCTGCCAACTATATTCGATATTTCGGTGGTTTTGTTGGTGGCACCTTTGCGGGTTCGCGCACATACTCAACAAGCTATGTATCGGCTTCAACCAATTTTACCGGGACATTTGCAGGTACTAGAACATATTCGAACGCAGGATATGTATCGGTGCCAACAAATTTTGCCGGTTCATTTGCCGGTTCTAGAACATACTCCGCCAACTATTCTGGTTCCAGAACTTATTCCGGTTCATACGCAAACTCATTTGCAGGTTCGAGAACTTACTCAGGAAACTATTCCGGTTCTAGAACCTATTCTGGAACATATTCTGGCACATATGCGGGCGATACAATTCAAGCAACTAAAGATACAGTATCAACAGTATCTCTCTGGGTTCGCACCGCTTAAACTATACTATATACTTTATATTATTTCTTTTTATGGAGAGTTGAATGATTGTGGATGAAGAAGCCATCGTATTGGATTCGGCCATTATTGCCGAAACTAAAGATTACGAAGAACCTTTTTGGTTAAATAAAGAACTAAAGCAAGTAATGGTAATTATCATCTATCCAGATGGTAAGAGACTGCCAGCATCGGTATCAGGCGAGGGTGGCAATCCAGACTATATTGCTATCATGGAAAAGTTCACCGAAGAAGATATCGATGAGAACACTCGTCTTCGCGAAGAGCGCCGTGCAGAAGAAGTTCGCCAGCGCATGGAACGTTCAAAAGTAGACCAGCAACGCCGTAAAGACGAGACTCTTTTCGAAGCCAAGTTGGAAGCCTTTGAAGTAGCTATTATAAAAAATTCCACGAACAAAGCCTTAAAAACTAAGATTCGTAGATCGAAGTCTGCGCTTGAAGTTATGGCCTATGCTACCATGCTGATCATGGAAGAAGAAAAGAATGCAGAATAACGGATTTGTTTATGTAGCATCTCTTCGTAGAGGTTACTATAGAGCCGCGAAAAACTCTGCACTATCACTTCTAGACTATTGGCCAGATGCAAAAATTACATTGTTTACTCATCCAGAATGGATAGAACCAGGCGATGAAGAAATCTTTGAGAACATTATTACCGATGGTGTTCCATATCATAAGAGAGCCAAACTCTGGGCGCTAGATAAAACTCCGTATGACTTGACAGTTTATATGGACTGTGATACAGAAGTTCAACACGACGATATTCGAAAAATCTTTGAACAGATACCAGATGATGTGGATGTAATCTTTACTGCTAATCGTCCGTATAACGCTGCACTAACTAAACTTTCCGAAACAGAGGAAATGACGGAGCATTGCGGTCTATTTGTCTATCGTAATAATGAACAAACACTCAAATTGATGAGTGCTTGGTGGGGCGAATATTGTAAGCAGAATGAACCCGGCTACGACAGACAGCACTATCCAAAAGAAGCACTACAGTGGGACACATTTACAATGTGGCGCTTATTGACTTATGGGGATATGGGTGTAAAGACAGGAAGATTTCCTGATCCAGATGCAAAGTGGAATTTTGTCATTGGTTATAAACAAGAAGAATTGCAAGGACAAGAGATTGTCATCTATCACTATACGTTACCGCCATCCGTATTGGACAAATAATGAAGGTTTCTAAAAATATAAATCCAGAACTACTGGAAATTCTTACTCCTTATGCGGAGTGGTTCTTTTCACAAACAGACCACGACAAATTGAGAGAGCCAGATAGACGCCGAGGCTTTGATATTGATACTGGCACCTCTGAAAAGTATATGAATGAGCTGGTGGGGAAAGACGGTGAACATGAGGGGTATCCAGAAACTGCTTTCTGTTGTGATATCGGACTGGTAGATTCTGTCCCGACCACTCACCGCGAGAAGCAACAGAAACTCAATCGTGAATTAATTTCTTTTCTTGGCGCTAAAAACAATGCGGTACATGTTTACTATCCCGAGAATGGATTTATGGGATGGCACACTAACTGGAATGCAAGCGGCTACAACATTCTTCTTTCTTATAATACAGAAGAGAATGGTGGTTTCTTTAGATATCTAGATCCAATAACAAAAGAAATGGTCACTCTTTGGGACCCCAAGGGCTGGTCTGTCAAGGTCGGTTACTTCGGTAGGCGGAGTGAGCCTGATAAAGTCTTCTATCATTGTGCTGGGAGTCGCAGCAAGCGACTCACTCTCGGTTATGTCATTCCTCATGAGGACCTCTGGAAATCAATGGTTGAAGATATTACAGGGGAGAATACCTCTCACCTTTCTTGATTGCTTTTAACTTCACTATATTTTGTGAGCAGGTCTTCTAGTATGGTCAACTGCTCGTGCATGTTTTCAATATCATCCAATAACTTGGGAACTGCAATTCTTGCTCTCTCGAGGATTGCAGTTTCATAGTTTTTAATTCCAACATTAGTAGCAGACTTAATTCGGCGATTTCGAAATAATGTTTTGATTTTACTAATTAACGATGGAATTTTTGGCGTCATGTTTAATTGAATCATGTGTTGATTGCTGCGTTGATCAGTTGCCTGTTGTCGCGCCTTTAAAATTTGTTCTTCTTTTACTCTTGCCGCTGCTTCATTTTCTCTGGTAAGTTTTTCATTTGCTGCCGTAAGAACTTGTAATTCTTCTACCAATTTTGGGTCTATAACGTGAACGGTTTCTATAACTGTTTCGACTACAGTCTCAATTTTCACAGGAGGATTTTCTAAAATCTCTTTTGCTTTAGCAACTATTTCTGCGGCAACTTTCGATTCCTCTTCGGCGAAAAGTTTTTGTCTCTGCAATTCTTCGTGCTTTTCTTGTGCGATTTTTTCTCTATCAAGTTCTTCTTGAGAAGGCTCATCGTTCACAACTTCAATAATTTCTTCTTGGAAGTTTCCATCAATCCACTCTTCCGCAACTACCTCAACGGGCGCCAGCGGAAGTGATACTAAAGGTTCTGGTGTATAATCCTCAGGTGGAGGTGCAACAACTCTCGCTCTTCCCATATTACTTCCTTCCTATTACCATAAAACGATCGAACTCGACCTTACCGTCCCAACTATAGTATGATTGTTTAATTGATCCTTCATACGAAACATCAGTAACTCCAACATTTTCAATGTGCTCTTCAATTGTTGGAACACAATTGATACCATACATCTCTCTAAAAACATTTGACGACTGACAAGCAAAGATACAATCCTTGTTTGCGGTCGTCATTTTCTTTAACGGATACATCGCCTCGCACCCAATAGAAATTACTATATCAGTTTCTAATGCATTTATATCATGATATGCGAAAGGAACATCCCAGTTGATGTGGTCTAACTCTATACCACTATCGCTATAAAACCGATTGAATACTTTTGATAGTTCCAACGCATCTTTATCAATATCAATCAAATTAATCTTCTTGACATTTAAATTTTCGCAGAGTAACGGTAGCAGAGGAAATCCTAACCATGAATTCAAAATTGTAATATTCAATTCTTCTGGGATATCTTCTACTTTCAGTAGTTCTTCTACTAACCAAATAGCAGCATCCATAGTATTCGGATTTAGAGACTTACGAAAGTCTTCATGTTTCCATGGTAGTTCGTGATTGATTTTATCTAATCCTTCGCCCCAATACCGATGATTATTCAAAAAATTATAGTTTAACATCTTGTGGTCTTTCCATTGAATCATATAAGCAAATTAGTGGTTCGGTTCGGATAATTTGTTCTCTAGTATCGATTGGCCACATATATCCGTAGTTGTAACTATACACCCAACCAGATGGGAAAAAATCAATTTTCAATAAACGGTCGCGCTGATGTCCGAAAAGATTATCAAGGCCCCGATAATGAAAAAACATTTGGTCGGGATAGTCTGTAACAAACTTGGTAATCTTATCGATATCCAATCTATCATTCCATCTTAACACACTAGAATTTAGATCGGTATATGCACGAGGAATATCTTGCGTATCGCGTTTCATTTTCTTCATGTTGTGCCAGTGAGTGCGAACAAATGTCAAACCATCTTCTGGGTCATGGTCTACTATGCAATCGATATTGTTTTGAATAACTATATCAAGATCCAGAAATAGTTTTTCTCCGCGCTGAGATACAACTTGCTTATCGAATAAGTATAATTTATTCCACCATTTTTCATAGTAATTATCTTCTGGAAAAGGAATTACGATAACGTCAGAATGTAAACCGATGGTATGTTCGGTCAAACAGTAAAAATCAAAATCAGTTGTTATGTGTTCTCTGCATTGCTCAAGTATTTTATTAACATGGTCAACATTATATTTTGTTCCCCACTTCACTGTGTAAATACTAATCATCAAACATTCCAATGCTCTAAAAGATCAGGATCGACCAAGGATTCCTGTTTCACTTTTCCTCTGCTATTGTCTGTGAATGGAAGTAGATCCACATTAAAAACACAAACAATACAGTCTTTTCTATATATGCCGACACCCAAATCGTCTTCATGCCAGTCACGACCACGATTGTATGAGTAAGCAAAGGTGTTTGGAAAATGTTTCCACAGAGGGGTATTGCTAAATTCTCCCCATCGCCAACTATGATAGTTGTCTGTACCATCTGTAAATGTAAACCAGATACGCTCTTGATGTTCTAAAACATCCTGCCAGATGCATTCTGTCTGATCATCTGACCATACCATGCAACTACCATTTGTATATGCACCATGCGATAACTTGAAATTACGCGACTTCATCGGACGAGGGTCTTGCCACCATGAGCGCAACTTGGTAGGATTCTCTAGGTCGTAAGTGATGATTGGCGACAAATCGTTTTGGATGATAACATCAAGGTCGAAGAAGACAAATCTTCCAGTTGGTTTATCGTCTGCGAAGTTGTGTGTATTGAAGATGAACGTCTTTGGTCTGTCCCAACAACGTGCCATACCGTATTTAAAATCATCTGAACCAAACCAGTATTTCGGATGGATGTTGGGAATATCTGGGAAGTCGATAACTTTAATCTCGGCGTCAAATCCCTCACTGTTATCTGTATAGCAATAGAAGTGAAACTCAAAATTATCTGGAGTATGCTTCTTTGCCATCCGATAAAGTCGGTTGACAAACTCGGCATCGTATTTGGTACCCCATTTACAACAAACGTAATTGACTCTCATTTCCACAATCCAATAATATTTTTGTCATGACATTCAGATAATTCAACGTGATCTTTAGTAGATGGATGAGGAACATTATCTGTATTAAATAAGCAGATTTTGGCATCATCTCTAAATTTAAAACGCACTACATCATCTGGATAATATCGTCCTCTGTTCCAAGAGTATACCCAACTTTCTGGAATGTTTTTCCAGAAGTCTCTTTGACGCCAATAATGATAGTTATCACTACCCTTAAAAAATGTTTTGAAAACTATTTCATTATTATCGTAGACATCATAATATATATGTTGGCATTGACCATATGACCACAGCATCATACTAGAGTTGAAAAATGTACCTCTTGTTTCGATGAAGAACCTATCATCTATTTGATTTTCTGGCTGCCATAAGCAGTGAATTATTCTAGGTTTCTCGGCCAAGATATCAATCTCATCGATGTTATTTTGAACTACTACATCCAAATCCAAATAGCAGAACTTATCTTCTTCTTCGCAATCTAGCCATTCTTCTGAATTAAAAATTAAAAACTTGGCTCTATCAAAACAAAATGCTTCTTTTCCAAAGTAGTATTTTGGGTGTAGTAAGTCATCATCTGGAATAGGATGAACTTCACACTCTAGGTCAGTGGCATCATCCGTATAGCAAATAAATCTAAACTCTCCGGTATAATTCTTCTTTACCATGTGATAAAGATTGTTCACATAATCAGATGAGTATTTGTCACCCCATTTAATTGTTAGAAAGTTCATCATATTTCTTATCATATCCTGGAAAATAATCTAAACCATTGAGTAAACATACTGTATACTCTGGTCGGTATCTGTCTACAATTCTCTTCTCTGGGTCGTAGTAGTCTGCACCATAGAGAAAAGAATAAAACTCGCCTTTTGGAAACCACTTAAAATCAAACTTCTCATGCCATAAAAATCTATCGTCACCCCAATACTTGATCATATAATAGTCCATGTCCTTTTTAAAATGTTCCCAAATCTCTTTGGCTTTTGGACTACCGGAGCGCCATAGAACGGCACTAGAATTATAGTTACTCAAGTATTGTTCGCTATAAGAACGAGCATTTTTATCCACCCAACTTATATTCTTCCAATAAGTATAGCATATAGTTGGGCGTTCGTCAAGATAATTCCATAAATTATCAACATCTTTTTGTATTCTAATATCAAGGTCAAAGTAAAGAACATCGCCCAAGTCTTCTAATCCATACATCCATATTTTAATAAAAGTTCCGTCAACGTCTTCTGGTAATGGAATTATTTTAACTCTGGAATCGAGTGTAGTATCGTTCGTTATACAGGCATAATTATACTTACCGCCCGTGGCTTCGATAATACGATCTACATCTTCTTTAGAATATTTTGTGCCATATTTTAGCATCAATATCGTTTTCATAGTTCACCTAAAATTATAAATAAGTTCAAATACATTTATAAGGGTTCTTATGGCGCAGGTTCAAAATATTTATATCGATCAGGGAACAACCTTTAGTTTTGCTATAGAAGTCAGTGATCAATACGGAGATGCGAAGGATCTCTCTGATTATACTGCCGCATCTCAGATGCGCAAGTCTTTTTATACAAACACCGCAATAGATTTTACCGCAGCCATTACTTCTCCCTTAGATGGAGAAGTAACTATATCTTTGACGGCAGAAGAAACTTCCGAAATTAAAGCAGGAAGATATGTTTACGATATTGAAGTAGTGAGTGATGAAGAAACTATCAGAGTTCTCGAAGGAATTGTAGTAGTTAATCCAGAGGTAACAAAATAATGGCTATAAAAGTAACCGTTCCAAATTCTAAAACTATAAATACGAATGTAGTTAGCACACGCGGAGCTCAAAAGGTGGAGACTTTGGCGAATGTTGATGCAGCAGGATTACAGGATGGATATACATTGATTTATAACTCAGAGACTCTAAAATGGGAAGCAGTAGATCCTTCCACAAATGTTGCTCCTTTGTCCATTGACGGCGGAACTTATTAATACTAAAGACAATAACTAAAAAGGAATAGTCTAAAATGTCAACAATTATTCAAATTAAAAGAAGCTCGGGTGCAACTGCTCCTGCAACCACGGACCTCCTAGAAGGTGAAATGGCATACGCACAAGACGCAAGCAATAGCGGCGCAAGTGCAAAACTTTACATCGAATCAATGGAAGGTGGTTCTGCCGCAATTCATGCTGTCGGTGGTAAATACTTCACAGACAAGGTTGATGCTCGTCTTGTGGACGCAACAACAACAGTTGCTGGCAAAGCAACCTTTGCTGAAGCAACAAATAATGGTTCCAACAAAGTAACTCTAAAGGCACCAGATTCGCTTGCTGCTGATCTTACTCTGATCCTTCCAACCGCAGACGGTTCAAACGGTCAGATTCTTACCACAAACGGTTCAGGTCAACTCGCATTCTCCTCACCTGCTTCGTCTTCGTTCACAATCAGCGACAACCAAGGAACTCCAAATACGGATTCCTTCTCGACTGGTGGAACTCTGACTTTTGCTGGTTCAGGTGGTATCAAGACAACGATTTCTGACAACCAAGTTGGTATCGCTGCTGATATTACTGGTGCTGCTGCTCTGACATCACTTGCTGATGCAGACGAATTCCTTGTTTATGATGCTTCGGCAACTGCAAACAAGAAGATTACTGCTGAAGATATTGGCGATTACATCTATGCTGCCGTTTCTGGCGACATTACAATCAGCGAAACAGGTGTTGCTTCGATTGCTGCCAACTCGGTTGCTCTTGGAACCGACACAACTGGTAACTATGTTGCTACTGTTGCTGGAACTGCAAACCAAATTGCTATCACAGGTTCTGAAGATGCTGGCGTAACTGTTGCTCTTACAGAAAATGTTACCCTTGTTGGTGACCTAACAGTTGGCGGTAACGACATTAAGGCAAATGGCGGAACAACTTCTATCACTCTTTCGGGTGCAGATGTTGCTGTTGCTGGTGACCTGACAGTTACTGGAAATGACATTAAGTCATCTTCTGCAACTGCTATTACACTTGATGCTGCAAACGTTGCTATTGCTGGCGATCTTACCGTAACTGGTAATGACATTAAGTCATCTACTGCTACTGCTCTGACGCTTTCGGGTGCAGACGTTGCTGTTGCTGGTGACCTAACAGTTACCGGAAATGACATTAAGTCATCGGGTGGCACAACTGCTCTTACACTTTCGGGTGCTAACGTAACAGTTGCTGGTAACCTTACAGTTTCGGGAACAACAACTACTGTCAACTCGACAACTCTGTCTGTAACCGACCCTCTCGTATTTGTTGGTAACGACAATAACGCAACTGACGCAGTTGACATCGGTCTGTTCGGTATGTATGATACCAGCGGTTCGCTAGACCTTTACTCAGGTATCTTCCGCGATGCTTCGGACGGTAAGTGGAGACTCTTCAAGGACTCACAAGCTGCTCCAACAACAACAGTTAACACAGCGGCAACTGGTTATACCATTGCTACTCTTGTTGCTAACCTTGAAGGCGGAACAATTTCGTCTCTCGCGTCTGCAATCACAGTTGGAAACGGTGGTACTGGCGCGTCAACTCTGACTGCTAATGGTGTTCTCTTCGGTAGCGGAACTTCTGCTATCCAAGCAACCGCAGTTGGAACTGCTGGACAAGTTCTAAAATCTGGTGGTTCAGGCGTTGCTCCTTCGTTCGGTAATATCGACGGTGGAACATACTAATAAATAGATAAGAATGGGGTGGGACTGTCCCACCCCAACTCTGTGGAGATACATAATGGATCAAACTAAGTTCATCAATTCGTATATTAATAATTTGGCAGAACAACTTAAAGCAATTACTCTTGATAATATCATGGTAAAGACTCAGTTAAATTTAGCAAACGAGGCCGTGGCTGAATTGACAGCCAAGATTCAGGAATTAGAAGAGGCAGCAAATCTTGCGTCTACTACACCCGAAAAGAAAGCCAAGGAGTCTGACTGGAAAGAATCGAACTTTACAAAAGACGGATAGGATTAGCGAATGTCAACAGTAGTTCAAATCAAAAGAAATGAGGTTGCCGGTGTGGCACCAGTTGGTGCGGATCTGGCAGTAGGTGAACTTGCGGTAAATTTAACAGACAAGAAAATTTTCTCGAAAAAAACTGATGGTACTGTTGTTAGTCTTGGCGGAGTTGAAGTAAACGATGGTGGTGCAGCAACATCAGTGGCAACGATTTCATTTGCTGATACCATCTTCGGTGATTTCGCTGTTGATACCACAACAACTCCAGGTGTCGCAGTTGTTCGCCTAAATCAAAACGCAGATTTAGATTACGGTCTAATTACAGATAATGTTTTGGCGTATAACTCAATTGATTACGGGAGCATCTGATGGCAGCAAGAGTCAAACTGAGAAGAGGTACTTCAACTCAGCACAATACCTTTACTGGTGCACAAGCAGAAATCACCGTAGACACAACAAACAATTCGATAAGAGTGCATGACGGGACAACTGCTGGTGGACATGAGTTGTTAAAAACTACTCTGGCAAACATAAAAGACGGTGCCATTCTTGATGGTGGAACATATAGTACCTAAAATGGTGGACTAGGAGATACAAATGGCAACGATTTTACAACTTAGACGAGGGACTACGGTTCAGCACTCAACCTTTACTGGTGCAGTGGGTGAAGTCACGGTCGACACAACAAAAGATACAGTAGTTGTTCATGATGGTACTACCGCAGGTGGTAAACCTCTGGCAACAGAAGCATATGTTACTTCGGCAATTCAGACTAAAGATAACAGTGACGAGATTACAGAAGGTTCAACAAACCTCTACTTTACAAATACAAGAGCAAGAGGCGCAGTCTCGGTAACAGATTCCGGCGGCGATGGCTCAGTTGCATATAATAGCACAACTGGTGTAATTACTTACACAGGACCAAGCGCAACAGATGTTCGCGCACACTTTAGCGCAAGCACTGGTATTTCTATTACTGATGGTGCTATCTCTACTTCTATTACCCAATACACAGATGCACTCGCTAGAGGCGCAGTCTCGGTAACAGACAGCGGTGGCGACGGTGCATTAGCATACAATTCCACTACGGGTGTAATCACTTATACGGGGCCATCTGCTACCGATGTTCGCGCACACTTTAGCGCCGGCACAGGTATCACGATCACTTCAGGTGCTATCGCAACAACAATCACACAGTATACAGATGCTCTTGCGCGTGGTGCGGTATCTGTAACAGATAGTGGCGGCGATGGATCACTAGCATACAACAATACAACTGGTGTAATTACATATACTGGTCCAAGTGCAACAGATGTCCGCGCTCACTTCAGCGCAGGAACAGGTGTTACTATCACTGATGGTGCAGTTGCTATTGGTCAGGCAGTTGGAACTGGTTCTAACGTTACATTCAATGATTTAACTGTTAGTGGCAATCTTACTGTTTCTGGAACTACAACTACAGTAAATACTGAAACAATCAATCTTGCTGATAATATCATTACACTTAATAGTAATGAAGCTGGCACCCCAAGTCAGAATGCGGGTATCGAAGTTGAACGTGGCACTTCTACTAACGTGGCCCTTCAATGGAATGAAACTAGTGATGTCTGGGAATACACAGTAGACGGCACCAATTATATTCCTGTGGTTGGTACTACTGCAACGCAAACTCTTACAAACAAGACACTTACCAGTCCAACACTAACAACACCAGCATTAGGTACTCCTGCTTCTGGTGTAATGACCAATGTAACTGGTACAGCTTCTGGATTAACTGCTGGTAATGTAACGACCAATGCGAACTTAACTGGGCATATCACATCGGTAGGCAACGCAGCGGTACTTGGATCATTCACTTCTGCTCAACTCCTAGCAGCCTTAACTGATGAAACTGGTACTGGTGCTGCCGTATTTGCAACCAGTCCGACATTGGTTACGCCAACTATTGGCGTAGCAACTGCCACATCTGTTAACAAGGTTGCGATTACTGCTCCAGCAACTGGTTCTACTCTAACACTTGCCAATGGTTCTACTCTAGCAACTTCTGGTGCGTTTAGCACAACTCTAACTGCCACTGCTGCAACTAATGTAACATTACCAACTACTGGCACTCTAGCGACACTTGCTGGTACAGAAACTCTTACCAACAAGACAATCAGCGGTGCATCAAATACACTATCGAATATCGGTAATGGTTCTCTGACAAATAGTGCAATCACTCTTGCTGGTACATCCGTATCTCTAGGTGGTGCATTCACCGCAACTAATATGCTTGATGCAATTAAGACCGTAGATGGCGCAGGGTCAGGACTTGATGCAGATTTACTAGACGGCAATTCAAGTGCATATTTCCGTATCAACATCTATGATTCAGCTGGGACACTATTAAACTAATGGGAACTGTAGTCCAACTTAAAAGAAGCGAAACAACTGGTGCGATACCAAGCACCGTTGACATCGCAGTGGGAGAGCTTGCTGTTAATTTGGCAGATGGTGCGCTATATTCAAAGAAGACTGATGGTAGTATTATCGAAGTTGGCGGATATAATCCAGACTTTTTCACAATTCCAGGAACTATCGACCTGGGAGATATTGCTGGCACAAGTCCCTCTGTTTACGATATGGGTTCATTATAAATAGTCCTAAAGAGGACACGTTATGGCAATTTCATCAAGACAAGGGTTAATAGATTACTGTCTCCGTAGACTCGGTTTTCCAGTAATTGAAATTAATGTCGATGACGATCAAATACAAGATCGCATCGATGACGCATTGCAGTATTTCCAAGAGTTTCATTTTGATGGTGTGGAAAGAATTTATCTTCAACACCAGGTTACGGGCGCAACACTTAAATTTTCTGGTCTATCTGCGCCCTCATTTGAAGACGGCGAAATGCTGATTGGCGCAACGTCAGGTGCAAGATGTAAAGTTGTTTCTATTAACGGCACAACTTTAAGTATTAGTAAAGTATCTGGAACATTTATCGCCAGTGAAACAGTTACAGGTGAAACGTCTGGCTTTAGTAGAACATTAGCACCAACCGCTTTTTATACTCCCGGTGATATTCAGAATGGATATGTTACCATTCCTGATGCGGTTATTGGTGTAATCAGAGTATTGCCAGTAAATGGACCTAGCTCTGGTATGAATAATGCAAACAACATGTTTGATGTTGTATATCAATTCCGCATGAATGATATGTATAATCTTTTATCCGCGGACATGATTTATTATACACAGATGAAGCAATACCTTTCGATGCTAGACATGCTTCTAGTGGGCGATAGGTCGTTTGCATATAATCGTAAGACTGACAAATTAGAAATTCATTGCAACTGGGAAGATGTTTTTGATCCTGGCGATTTCATTATTGTCGAATGCTACCGTATTCTTGACCCAAATACATATACACAAGTATATGATGACCGTTTTCTAAAAACGTATGCAACTGCGCTAATCAAAAAGCAATGGGGTGATAACATGAAGAAGTTTGGTGGTATGCTACTACCGGGCGGTATCGTCATGAACGGCCAACAAGTCTATGATGAAGCGGTGGAAGAAATTCGGATGATTCAACAAGACATGCAACTTAGCTCGGAACTTCCCGTCGATTTCATGGTGGGATAAGATATGCCTACCAATTTCTACTTTCAATCAGGGAATACATCAGGTTCAACAAACGAACAACGTTTGTTGGAGGACCTTATTATCGAAAGCATGAAGATTTATGGGCATGATGTTTACTATCTACCTAGAACCATAGCAAACCAAGATCCAATTCTATTTGAAGATGCGCTTTCATATTTTACCCAAGCATATCCATTGGAAATGTATCTTGAAAACACAGAGGGCTTCGAAGGTCAAGGTGAACTACTAACAAAGTTCGGCTTTGAGTTTAGATCGACCGCAACTTTTGTTGTCGCGAGACGCCGTTGGGAAGAATCTGTTGGTAGAAATGCAGAAAATTTACAGTTACCAGAGCGACCATCTGAAGGCGATCTATTATTCTTTCCTAAAACAAAGACGTTTTTTCAAATCAACTACGTGGACTTTTTAAATCCTTTCTACCAGTTAGGGAAGATTTACACATATAGAATGTCATGCCAAGTATTTGAATTTAGTTCTGAAACTATCGATACTGGCCTTGAAGAAATTGATGGTATTACCGATGGCTTAACTCAAGACATTTTTGATTGGCAACTTATCATGGAGTCTGGTGATTTTGTTCTGTCGAATACCGGCGACTCAATTATCCTACAAGAAAGTGGTACAACAAACGTTGATTCTTTAGATCAGACTAATGAGTTTGAAAACGAAGCGGGCGAGTTCTTAGATTTCACAGCATTCAATCCATTCGGTGAAGTTCAAGTAAGGACAGCGGCATAATGTTTTTGAAGCAGCATTTTTATCACCAGCACATTCGTAAAGCTATCATTGCTTTTGGAACGATATTCAATCAACTAACCGTAGAGCGTAAAAACTCTGCGGGGGAAGTGGCTCAGTCCATTCGAGTGCCTCTTGCATACGGACCTAAAGATAAATTTCTGGCAAGAGTTGCCGCGGTACCTGGAAATGATCCCGCGTCGGTTGCAATCACATTACCTAGAATTGGTTTCGAGATTACTGGTCTTCAATATAATCCACAACAGAAATTGAATATTCTTACAAAGAATATCGCAGTGGGTGTGGGTGACGATGCAGATAAAGTAAGAGTGCAGTATACTAGCACCCCATATACTTTATCGATATCCCTTTTTATCGTAACAAAAAATCAAGATGATGGACTTCAAATCATCGAACAGATTTTACCGTTCTTCAATCCAGATTTTTGTGTGTCCATAACTGATATCCCAGAAATGGGAATCAAAAGAGACTTGCAAATTATATTGGAGAATGTCTCATACGAAGACAATTATGAAGGTGAGTTTACACAAAGACAATCTATTGTATGGAATCTAACCTTTAATCTTGGTATAAACTTCTACGGTCCAGTTGATATGCAGGGTTATATTAAAACTGCAATTGCTAATACGTATGCAGCCATTAATCCTAGTGTGGACACGTTGGAAAAAATTAAGTATCAAGTAACCTATACGCCTAATGATGCATCCTATCTAGACGATTGGAATTATGTGGAGCAATTTGATGAAGCCTACGAATAATCAATACGATAAATTAGATGCCATTTTTGGCACACATATGGATGAAGTTCTGAGTTCGAAAGAAGAAAAACTACCAGTAGTGGTGGAAGAACCATTGCTGCCAGAAATCATATCTACGGGTGATGATATTGAAGATGACTATCTGGCCGCAAGAAAAAAACTAAACGATTTGATTGGTACCAGCCAGCAGGCTCTTGATGGTATGTTGAATGTTGCTCTAGCTAGTGATAGTCCTCGTGCATATGAAGTAGTAGGTCAGTTGATTAAGACCACAGGTGATGCAGCCAAAGACCTTCTTGATTTGCAAGCAAAGAAAAAGAAGTTGCGAGAAGAAGAACCAAAGAAACAGAATATTGATACACAAAACAATATCATCTTTTCTGGTTCCACATCTGATTTACTTAAGGCATTGAAAGCCGAAAAAGCCAAAGTGATAGAACATGAGTGAGGAATCCTCGTATCACGGTAATATTAACTTAAAGCCGATTGGTCATAAGCATAACTTTACATTCGAACAGCTGGCAGAAATTGAAAAGTGCCAGGAAGATCCTATTTACTTTATTGAAAATTATTGTATGATTGTCACACTGGATTATGGTCTCCAGTTATTTAAGTTGTATGATTGTCAGAAAGAAAAAGTAAAACATATTCTAGACAATCGTAAAGCGATTCTTATGGAAGGTCGCCAGCAGGGTAAGACAATTACTTCGGCTGCTTGTATTCTGTGGTACACACTCTTTCAAGATTCAAAAACAGTTGCTATCATGGCTAACAAAACGGCCGCAGCCCGTGAAGTTATGGCACGTTATCAAGGCATGTATGAGCATTTGCCTTTGTGGATGCAACAAGGCGTCAAGACCTGGAACAAGGGTGACGTAGAACTTGAGAACGGCTCTAAGATTTTCACCGCTGCTACAACTGCATCTGGTATTCGTGGTAAGTCTGTTAACTGGCTATACATCGATGAAGCCGCGATCATTCCAAACACCGTCGCAGAACAATTCTTTGCTTCTGTTTATCCTACGATTTCTGCCGGTCAAACAACAAAGATTCTTCTGACATCAACTCCACTTGGTTACAATCACTTCTGGAAATTCTGGAACGAGGCTGAAAAAGGCAACAACGGCTTTGTGCCCATGTTTATTCCTTATCACAGAATTCCTGGTAGAGATGAAGCATGGGCAGAAGAACAACTTCGTTTGCTCGGAGAACTGAAGTTTAACCAAGAAGTATTATGTGAGTTTCTTGGTTCAAGTAACACTCTTGTCTCAGCCAAAACTTTGGCCGCAATGAGTTCTATCGACCCTATTCACACACGAGATGGTCTGGATATTTTTGAAGAGCCTATAGATGGTCATATCTATGCTATGGGTGTAGATACGGCACGAGGTATTGGCGGTGACTATTCTGCTTTCACAGTTTTAGATGTTACAGAAGCGCCATACAGACTGGTTGTAAAATATCGTGATAATAAAATTGCACCGATGTTGTTTCCCAATATCGTAGCTAAAGTAGGTACTGACTACAATAAGGCATATATTCTTGTTGAAATCAATGATATCGGCCAACAAGTGGCAGATATTCTACACATGGAGTTAGAGTATGATAATATTCTGACTACTGTAAAAACTGCTTTAAAGCAATATCTATCGCCTGGATTTGGTACAAAGACTCAGCGCGGCGTTAGAATGACCAAACAAGTAAAGAGGCAGGGTTGTTTTGCCTTGAAGTCTCTACTTGAAGAACAAAAATTATTAGTATTTGATGCCGAAACTATTTCTGAGTTCTCTACTTTCATCGAAAAGCAGGGAAGTTGGATGGCAGATGAAGGTTATTTTGATGACCTTGTAATGAGTCTAGTTCTATTAGCTTGGATGACAAGTAATCCATACTTCAAAGATATGACGAATGTTGATATCAGAGAAAGAATGTATAAGGACCAAATGGATAGTATAGAGGATGAGCTAACTCCATTTGGGACAATAAGTAATGGGCACCAAGAAGACTATTTCGTATCAAATGGTGATCTATGGAAAGTATCTGATGAGGATGAGCCTCGACGAGAAGGTTGGCTACTGTAACTTTTACATTTTTATAAATAAAAGCATAAAACATAAAACGACAAGTTAATATTGTCAAGTTTACAACGAGGAGAAGAATATGGCTTTTCAATTATCGCCAGGTGTCCTAGTAGCAGAAAAGGATCTAACAAACGTTATTCCAGCCGTATCGACTTCGGCAGGCGCGTTTGTTGGTACCTTTAACTGGGGTCCTGTAGAAGAAATTTTTACCGTAGGTTCAGAAAATGAACTACGCAAGTATTTTGGTCTACCATTAAACACTACTGACTGGTTCACTGCTGCCAACTTCTTGGCATATGGCAACAACCTTCAGCTTGTTCGTGCTGTAGGCTCAGCCGCAGAGAATGCTACCTCTGAAGGTAGCGGTGTTTACATTCCCAATCAAGACGCTTATGAAGCCACTTATGCAAACGGTGGTACCCCGAATGGTGATGTAGCTGCTAAATACCCTGGTCTTTATGGCAATAGCCTTGAAGTTCAATATGCCGACGCAACTTCGTTCGCTGGCTGGGAATATGCTTCATTCTTTGATGGTGCCCCTGGCACAAGTGCCCAGGCCACCGCGGCTGGTTGTTCGAATGACGAACTACACATTGTAGTTATCGATACACTTGGTCTTTTTTCTGGTGCGGTCGATACAGTAGTTGAAAGATTTGCCTTTGCTTCTAAGCAGGTTGGTAACAAACTGGCTGATGGTACAAACAACTACTACAAGGAAGTTCTCAACCAACAATCACAATATGTCTGGTGGATGAATCACCCATCAGGTAGAAACTGGGGTGCTACTTCTGCAACTGCATTCGATGGTACAGAACAAGATGGTCAAACCGCTGGCCAAGACGCGCTAGTTTTGGACTTACGTGGTGGTAATGTTGCTACGCCGACAACTGGCGATCTACAAGATGCTTACAGCCTGTTTGCAAACAAAGAAATTGTTGATATTTCACTTGTCCTAACCGGTGGTCACGCGGCCGCAGTAGTAAATCACGTAATCGATAACGTAGCATTAGCTCGTTTAGATTGCGTTGTATTCCTATCACCACCCCTTGCCGCTGTATACAACAACGCTGGCAGTGAAGCTGCGGATGTAGTTGATTATCGTCAAACCGATATTAACCGTAACACTTCATACGCCGTTATGGATTCTGGCTGGAAGCGCCAGTATGACCGCTACAACGACCAATACATCAATGTTCCTTTGAACGCTGATACTGCTGGTCTTTGTGCCCGCACAGACCAGACAAACGATGCCTGGTGGTCACCTGCTGGCTTCAATCGCGGCCAACTCAAGAATGTTGTTAAGTTAGTTTGGTCTCCAAATCAGACAGAACGCGACACACTTTATAAGAATGGTGTTAACCCAGTAGCTACCTTCCCAGGTGAAGGCACTCTACTGTATGGTGATAAGACACTTCTTGCTAAGCCAAGCGCCTTCGACCGTATCAATGTTCGCCGTCTATTCATTGTTCTTGAAAAGGCTATCGCAACTGCGGCCAAGTATCAACTCTTTGAGTTCAACGATGTCTTTAGTCGCGCACAGTTCCGTTCGATGGTTGAACCATTCCTACGTGACGTTCGCGGTCGCCGTGGTATCTTTGACTTCCGCGTTGTTTGCGATGAAACAAACAACACCGGCGAAGTTATCGACCGCAACGAATTTGTTGCTGATATCTACATCAAGCCAGCACGTTCGATTAACTTCATCTATCTGAACTTTGTTGCGGTTCGTACCTCAGTATCGTTCACAGAAGTTGGCGCCTAATAACCCGACTAAATAGAAATAGGAGATTTATAAATGGATATTTCAAAATTTAAAGGGTTACTAGGGGCTGGCGGTGCTAGACCAAACCAGTTCCGTGTTATTCTGACATTCCCAGGCTACGTTTCTTCGGTGCCGGATACAGAATACTCGTTACTAGTTACTGGTGCAGCACTTCCTGCGTCAACAGTAAACCCAACAATCATTCAATACCGCGGCCGCGAAGTTAAGTTGGCAGGTGAGCGTATCTTTGATCCGTTCACAATCACAGTTGTCAACGACACTGCGATGTCACTTCGTCGTCCATTCGAAGAATGGATGAATGGTATGAATGATTTAGAAGCCAACACTGGTATTCTAAATCCAATTGACTATCAAGTTGATATGTCAGTAGAACATCTAGATCGTAATGACGATCCACTTATGACTTATGTTCTTTATAATGCTTTCCCGATTAACATGTCGGAAATTGGTTTACAGTATGGTCAGAATGACGTAATTGAAGAGTTCACCGTAACCTTTAACTACTCACATTATCTGACTGCATAATTCCATCCAACTAGGATAATTTAATGCAGATATTTGGTTATAAAATTGAAAGGTCTACGGCGTCACAAACTGAGAAATCGTTTGTGGCGCCAACGGACGATGGTGGCGTAGAAACTATCAGAGCCGGTGGCTACTATGGCACATACATCGATATCGACGGCACCGCAAATAATGAAATAGAATTAATTCGTAAGTATCGTGAGATTTCTATGATGGCAGATATCGATACTGCTATTGATGATATCGTAAACGATTCAATTGCAAATCTTGACGATGAAGCTCCAGTAAAAATTGATCTTGATGAAGTAGAATTGTCAAAGAATATTAAAAAAATGGTGCAAGATGAATTTCAACTGCTACTTAACATGTTGGACTTCAATCTGAGAGCGCAAGATTACTTTAGACACTGGTACATTGACGGAAGATTGTTCTTCCATAAAGTTGTTGATACTGCAAATCTAAAGAAGGGTCTAGCAGACATTCGCTATATTGACCCAAGAAAAATTAAGAAGATGAGAGAGATCCTAAAAGAAAAGGATACAAAAACGGGTGTAGAGTTCATTAAAGAGATTAAAGAATATTTTATCTACAATGAACGCGGTCTAGTTCCAAACAAAACTTTCACGCCAGCTGCCTCTATCTCTTCTACCGCCGGTGCCACCATGCGCATCGAAAAAGATTCTATCTGCTTTGTTCCTTCTGGCTTGAAGGACATGGACAGAAACATGCCGTTATCTTTTTTGCACAAGGCTATTCGCCCAGCAAATCAGTTGCGTATGATGGAAAATGCCGCAGTCATCTATCGTATCACGAGAGCTCCAGAGCGCCGCGTATTCTACGTTGACGTTGGCAATCTTCCAAAGATTAAAGCCGAACAGTATCTCAAGGGTATCATGAACCAGTATCGTAACAAGGTTGTTTACGATTCTCAGACTGGTGAAATCCGTGACGATAAAAAGTTTATGTCAATGCTTGAAGATTTCTGGTTGCCTCGCCGCGAAGGTGGCAGAGGAACACAGATTGAAACTCTACCAGGTGGTCAGGGTCTAGGCGAAATGGGAGACATTGAATACTTCCAGCGCAAACTATATCAAGCGTTGAACGTTCCGATGTCAAGACTTGAACAGCAAACTGGCCTGAACTTTGGTCGTGCTGCCGAAATCAATAGAGACGAATGGAAGTTTACGAAGTTTATTTCTAAACTGCGCCGTCGTTTCACACTTCTATTTGATGATCTACTAAAGACACAACTTATTCTCAAAGGTATCATTACCGAGGCCGACTGGGAAAAGATGAGATATGATATCAAGTATGTTTTTGCAACAGATGCTTTCTATACAGAATCCAAAGAACAACAAATTCTACAATCTAGAGTTGAAATTCTTCAAGGTGTTGCACCGTTTATCGGCACAATGTATAGTAAAGAATATGTTCAAGATAAAATTCTTAAATTGTCAGACGACGAAATTGAAGAGATTAAGAAGCAAAATGATGCAAGTCCTCCTGAAGTTTCGCCGCCCGACTATTCACCACTAGAAGGCGAACCTCCAGCAGAGGTTCAACAGCAAAATCAAGGACAAGATGATGGACAACAGTAACATTAGTGACTTAATAAATAACATTGAAAGCGGCACCTTTGCAGATGCTGAACAAGTTTTTAATGATATTATGGACCTTAAAGCAGGCGAACAGTTAGATCAAATGCGACAAGATATGGCAGCCGGAATTTATAACGACACGCCAGAAGATAATGATGTTGAAGATTTCGATCACTACGAAATCACCGACGAAAATGACCATGGCGATTTAGAAGAAATAGAGGACACCGATGAAGACCTATAAGCAACTTCAAGAGCGCATCAACATGGCGAAAGCCAAGATGGGTGATGTCATCAAGGACTTCCAGGACTCCGATGCTCCTCAATTCAAGGGCAAGTCGGACGAAAAGCGCCGCCAGATGGCGATTGCTGCTAAGTTGTCAAACGAAGAAGTCGAACTTGATGAAAAGTTTCAGGTTCACTATTATAACAAGAAGGGCGAGCATGTCAATAGTTCTTCAATCTTTAGTGATAAGGTAAAGGCAGATGCTCATGCCAAGCGTGGCAATTCTATCGACCAAGCCGGCGGCAAGTATGTTGTCAAGAAACTGGCAAACGAAGAAGTCGAAGAACTAGAAGAGCTTTCCAATTCAACTATGGGTTCTTACACAAAGAAAGCCGCAGCCGACTTTGATGCTCGTAAACCTAAGATGGGGTATGACGGTCAACTAAAGAAAATGCAGAATCGCAAGATCGGTGTCAACCGCGCTCTTGATAAAATGTATGGTGAAGAAGTTGAACTTGACGAAGGTCGTATGAAAGAGATTGCCATGGACATTAACTCCATGGACGATAAAGGTTTCAAAGCCAAACACAGGAAGTCAAAGCAAGAGATGCAGTCTGCTCTAAAGTCGGAAGAACTAAAGGGTGATCAACATAAGATTGACGCTAATAAGAATGGTAAAGTTGACGGCCACGATTTTAAACTTCTTCGTTCGAAGAAGAAAGTTGAAGAGTCTTCTGATTTAAAGCCATTCATCGTGGTTCACGCCAAGCATGGTAAGTTTGAGACTCATGCGGGTTCTACATATGAGGCTGCTAAGAATGCGGCCGCTCATTGGAAAACGAAAAAAGGTACAGCTGGTATGGATGTGCATCGTGCGGACGTCACGCATTCGACACAGCATGTCGGCTAACAAGTAAAGGGAATAGTAAATGGCAACGAAAACGGTACTAAAGTTAACACAAGTTCACGGCGTGGTCAAAGTGCGCGGGACTGGGAACGCCACTATTGCCCTTGCTACTGACCTAAAGAAGTCATCTGAAACACAGTCTTCACCTAGAGTGAACATTCGCACACTTCACTGGGCGTTGTCAGTAGGCTCTACTGCTACTATTACTAGAGACAGCGAAGTTCTATATTATCTTTCCGGTTCGGGTAAGATGGAATTTATGGGATGGTCGGATAACGAAGAAAACGGTTCAGATATTGTTGTAGATTTTTCCTCAGGTACTGGCGCAGTAGTTCTAGAACTTGCTAAGGTTTCCGGTTATGGTTCACAACAACATCAAAATCAAGGAGACCTAGGCTAATGAAACTTATTACCGAAGTCAACGAACAAGTTCGTTATATCACAGAAGAAAAGAACGGTAAGAAAGCACTCTATATTGAGGGCGTTTTCCTGCAGTCCAACATTAAAAATCGTAACGGTCGTATGTATCCATCGGAAATCATGGGTAAAGAAATCAATCGTTACATGAAGGAAGCAGTAGAGAATAATAGAGCCTTCGGTGAATTAGGACATCCGGATGGTCCATCAATCAATTTAGATAGAGTATCGCATATCATTACAGAACTTCGTCAAGATGGCGATAACTGGGTTGGTAAAGCGAAGCTGACAGAAACACCAATGGGCAATATCGCTCGTGGTCTAATTGAGTCTGGCGGTCAACTTGGCGTTTCGTCAAGAGGCCTCGGTACTTTGAAGGAAAACAGAGACGGTGTTCAAGTTGTGCAAGATGACTTTCATCTAGCGACAGCGGCTGATATCGTAGCTGACCCCTCAGCACCAGATGCCTTTGTTCGTGGCATCATGGAAAATAAAGAATGGGTAGTTGTGAATGGTGTTTGGACCGAACAGCATTGCGATATGTCCAAGAAGTATATTAAGAAAGCAAGTAAGAAACAACTCGAAGAAGCAAAGATTCAAGTCTTTGAACGTTTCTTGCGTCATCTTTCTTCAAAGTAATATTTTTATAAATAGAATATAAAAATCCATTTAGGAGACGCAAATGAGTGTAGAAAACAAAATCAGAGAGTTGCTAACTAAGAAGCAACTATCCGAGGAAGTTCTAGATGAGAAGGTTGCAGGTGATGCAACCAACCCTAAGCAGGGTTCTTCCGAAGACGCACCTGCTGCTGGCAAACTAGGCGCTGCCGGTGGTAAGGATACATCCATCCCAGCTAAGGTTGCAGGCGATCAAACACAACCTCGCCAAGGTGATTCCCAGGATGCTCCAATTTCCAGCGAACGTGATGAAGAAACTGATAATCCAGGTGCCAAGGAAGCTGCTCCAGTTTCCAGCAACCAGGCTACACTTTCTCAGGGCGGCGCAGGTAATGCACCTAACTTCACGACCCATAGTGACCCAACTTCGGTTGTAAACATGGCATCGTCAAAGGGTAATGTTCATCAAGAAGAAACAGAGGAAGATGGCGAAATGATTGAAGAAGATTTCACTGCCGATCTTGCTACTCTCTTTGATGGTAACGAAGACCTATCAGAAGAATTCCGTGGCAAAGCATCGTCGCTCTTTGAAGCAATGGTAACTGCCCGTGTAGCCAATCAAATTCAGCAAATCGAAGAAAGTCTAATCTCCGAAGCGGCTGAATTGATGGAAGAGTTCAAGGCCGACTTGACCGAGAAGGTCGATTCTTATCTTGGTTATGTAATTGAAAAGTGGGTTGAAGACAACGCACTTGCTGTTGAAAATGGTCTTCGCACCGACATCGCGGAATCATTCATCAACAGCATGAAAAACCTGTTCGCAGAACATTATATTGATGTTCCCGAAGAGAAATATGATGTGCTTGGTGAAATGCAAGCCCAACTAGAAGAAGTATCTGCTAAGTTGGACGAACAAATTTCTGCAAATGTAGAACTGCACAATAACAATGTAGCTCTTTTGAAGCATGGCGTTTTCGCCGTTGTTTCTGAGGACCTTGCAAAGACCGATGCTGAAAAGTTTAAGTCGTTGGTAGCTGATGTAGAATTCGAGAACGCAGACATCTTTGAAGAAAAGTTAAACGTCATCAAGGAAAATTATTTCCCTGCTTCTAAGTCAACTACTATCGTGGAAGACAAACTAGAAGATGAAGGCGTGGAAGTCTTAGACGAATCGACAGTCAGTAAGTATGTCCAAGCACTGGATAAGATTGCTGCTCAAAACTAATTTTTTTATAAATAAAAGATATTGACACACAAGGAGAAAACTACATGTTTCTTTCAGAACAACTACAAAAGAAGTGGGAACCTGTTCTAAATCACGGCGGACTCGGCGCGATTAAAGACAACTACCGTCGCGCAGTTACAGCCGTCGTTCTTGAAAACCAAGAAAAGGCCCTACGCGAAGAAAAAGAGGCACTTTTCGAAACACCGGCAAATAACATCGGTGGTACTGGTGCTTCAAACATCGACAAGTATGATCCAATCTTGATCTCGCTTGTTCGTCGCGCCCTTCCTAACCTAATGGCGTATGACGTTGCTGGCGTTCAGCCAATGACTGGCCCAACTGGCTTGATCTTCGCAATGAAGTCAAACTACACCACACAAGCTGGCACAGAAGCTCTCTTCAACGAAGCCGACACAGACTTCTCTGGTGCTGGTACTCACGCTGGTTCGAACCCAGTTGACGGTAGCTACACCACAGGTACTGGTATTGCAACAGTTGATGCCGAGCAACTTGGCGAATCTGGCGGAACCGATTTTGGTGAAATGGCATTCAGCATCGAAAAGACAACTGTTACTGCTAAGACACGCGCTCTTAAAGCAGAATACACAGTTGAACTGGCACAGGATCTTAAGGCTATTCACGGTCTTGATGCTGAATCAGAACTTTCGAACATTCTTTCACAAGAAATTCTGAACGAAATCAACCGCGAAGTTATCCGCACAATCTACAAGGTCGCTAAGACAGGTGCTGCTTCAACTGCAACAGCTGGTACTTTCGATCTTGACGTTGACTCGAATGGTCGTTGGAGCGTTGAGCGTTTCAAGGGTCTTCTGTTCAACATGGAACGTGACGCTAACGTAATCGCACAAGATACCCGTCGTGGTAAAGGTAACTTCATCATCTGTTCGTCAGATGTTGCGGCTGCTCTATCTATGGCTGGTGTTCTTGACACCGGTCTCGCTCTAAAGGGTCCAGGTTCACTTGAGTCGGACGACACAGGTAACACCTTTGTTGGTACAATCAGTGGTAAGAAGGTTTATATCGATCCTTACTCAGCTAACACAGGCGCTGCTAGCCAGTTCTACGTTGTTGGTTATAAGGGCGCTACAGCATATGATGCTGGTCTCTTCTATTGCCCATACGTTCCACTACAAATGGTTCGTGCTATCGATCCTAACAGCTTCCAACCAAAGATTGGTTTCAAGACACGTTATGGCATGATCGCTAACCCATTCGTAACACAGTCGAACGGCACAACTGACGGTGATACATTCACTGCCAACCGTAACCAATACTATCGTCGCGTTAAGGTTACGAACCTTATGTAATCGATACCTTCCCATTAGAGGAAGGGTTGCAAAAAACTGGGGGGAGCAGAAATGCTCTCCCCTTTTTCGTTATAAATAATAGACGGAGAAAGATATGTCAAGGCGAATTTTAGATACACCGGATACTTTAAATTATCTGAGGCCAAATGGTTTTCAGTTTAATATTGATACGCTTCCTAATGTATCGTTCTTTTGTCAGTCGGCAAACATACCTGCGTTGTCAATCGGTAACGCATATATTGCTAACCCATTGGTAGACTTCACTGTTCCTGGTACCAATCTTACGTATGATGAATTGACCATAAAGTTTATCGTTCAAGAAAACTTCCAAAACTATATTGAGTTACACGATTGGCTAATTGGTCTAGGCTTTCCGGAAGAGCGTAACCAGTATAAAGAATTCAAACAAGCCAGAGGCGGAACCGAAAAAGGCTTTAGTAGCTCTGGTGATTATTCTGATGGAACATTAGTTGTTCTAGATTCCGATCTAAATAAAGCGATGGAAATTAAATTCATTGATTGTTATCCAACAACTTTGCAAGGACTGGAATTTGATATCAGTGATGGTAATGTCCAGTATCTTACAGCACAAGTCACTTTTAAATATACGATGTATAAGTTTATTCAATAACTATTGAGGTTATATTATGAAATTATCAGAAGTCCAAGAAATGTGGACAAGCGATTCTAAAATAGATGAGTTAAATCTAGGCAGAGAATCTACTAAAACACCAGAATTACATGCAAAGTATTTGAATATTCTTTCAAATACTAAACTGCAACTGCGAAAAGCAGAAGCAGATTACTATCGTTTGCGCCGCGATAAAGCAAAATACTTTCGAGGTGAAATGACCCTAGATGAACTACAAGATAAGGGCTGGAACCAGTATCAAGGCCTAAAGCCATTGAAGCATGATATGGAAGACCGCATCAACTGTGATGAAGATATCATTCGAGCTATGGACAAAGTAGAATATGTTAAAGCCTTACTCTACCAATTAGAGCAAATTATACGCTCACTAAATAGTAGAACATGGGATATTAAGAATGCCATTGAGTGGACTAAATTTACAAACGGATTGATGTGAGTGATCTAAAAGTTTCCAAGAAAAATGAGGTGCATCTGAAGGTCGATTGTGACCCAGGTATTGCACAAGAAATAAATGATTACTTCACTTTTGAAGTCCCGGGCGCACGTTTCATGCCAACGTATCGTGCTAAACTATGGGACGGTAAAGCCAGACTGTTCAATATATGGACAAAAGAACTATACGTTGGTCTTCTACCTTATCTCAGAGAGTTTGCCGAGCGACTTGACTACACCGTAGACGTTGACATGGAACGCATTGGTGATCCAGTTACTATGAAAGATGTGCAGAAGTTTGCGGAATCTTTGAACTTACATAGCCAAGATAAGCCAATTGAGACAAGAGACTACCAGTTAGAAGCGGTTAAATATGCTATTCGTATCGGTCGCACACTGCTACTATCACCTACCGCATCTGGTAAGTCGCTCATCATCTATCTGTTAATGCGTTATCATCAACAGTTTGGTCGTAAGCAGTTGATTATTGTTCCTACCACTTCGCTCGTAGAACAGATGTATAAAGATTTTCAAGACTATGCATCACACACCGAGTGGTACGTATCTCAGAACTGCGCCAAGATTTACGCTGGCCATGAAAAGTCAAACGAAGCATCGATTGTAATTTCCACATGGCAGTCCATCTACAAACTACCGAAGAAATTTTTTGCCGAGTTTGATGTTATCTACGGAGACGAAGCACACTTATTCAAAGCAAAGTCGCTGACATCCATCTTTGACAAATGCACTGAAACGAAGTATCGCATCGGTACCACCGGAACATTAGATGGAATGAAGACCCATAAACTTATTCTTGAGGGTCTGTTCGGTAAGGTAAAGAAAGTTATCTCTACTAAAGAACTGATGGACCAAGGCTCAGTTGCTGATCTTGACATTCATTGTATTCTACTGGACTATACGGACGAAGAAAAGAAGGTACTGAAGACCTACACATATCAAGAAGAGATGGACTGGTTGGTCACACACCCCAAACGCAACAACGTTATTAAGAACCTTGCTACAACTCAAAAAGGTAATACACTTGTTCTATTTCAGTTTATTGAAAAGCACGGCCAAGTTTTGTATGATTTAATTAATAATAAGGTCGGAGATACTCGCCAAGTTTTCTTTGTCCATGGTGGTACAGACACACAACAGCGAGAAGCGATTAGAGATATTACTGAAAAAGAAAAAGACGCCATCATTATAGCGTCCTACGGCACGTTTTCAACGGGTATAAATATAAGAAATCTGCACAACGTTATCTTTGCATCACCTTCCAAATCGCGCATTAGAAATCTACAGTCAATCGGTAGAGGACTTAGAAAAGGTACCGACAAAACAATGTGCAGGCTATTTGATATCGGTGATGACCTAACATGGAAGAGCCGAAAGAACTATACTCTTTCCCATATGGTGGAAAGAATTAAGATATATAATGAAGAAGGTTTCAACTATAAACTAGTGAGAATACAGCTATGAGCGAAGTCACTGTTCTGAGGTTAAAAAATGGCGAAACACTAATAGCAAGTGTTCGCCTAGCAGACCCTAATAATTATTGGTTAGACGATCCTATTGCCGTCATTGCGGTCCAAGTCAACCGCGACGGTGTAAACGGAGAAACTTTTCTCTTGAAACCATGGATTGGAATTTCGCCGGATAAAAGTTTTCTTTTAAGTGCCAAAGAGATACTTACCTCTTGCTCTTTAAAAGAAAATCTGCTACAACAGTATCTCTCTTACACGGGCAATTACCCCGAACCGATAGAAGACATTGAAGAGTTAAACGAGATAGAAATTCTTCAATCAAGAATACTAAGAAGTAAAAGATTACTTAATTGATTCATTTTTGAAGAGCTACACTCTTCTTATACCACAAGAATCACTAGTTGTAAATACTTTTTTTAATAAAAATGTTGCCATATACAAAAAAATGTAGTATAACAGATTATATCATGATGGAGGTCCTAATGGCCAAGAATAAAAAAAATAATGTTCACTACGTAGATAACGCCTTGTTTCTAGAAAAAATTACAGAGTATAGAGAAAAGGTTTTGGCTGCTAAAGCTGAACCAGACTATGATAGTAGTAAGAAGCCTCGTGTGCCCAATTATCTGGGTGAATGCTTCCTTAAGATTGCCAATCACTTGGCATATAAAAGCAATTTTATTAACTACACATATCGGGATGAGATGATATCAGATGGAATTGAAAATTGCATTACTTACATCGATAACTTCGATCCTGCTAAGTCTAAGAACCCCTTTGCATACTTCACACAGATTACGTATTATGCCTTCTTACGCCGTATTGCGAAAGAGAAGAAGCAACAGTCTGCAAAGTACCGATACATTCGTAATCTAGATGTCCATGATTTGATTACACAAGACCACGACGGCGGTGATTATGGAAATGAGTTCATTGACTATCTTAAAAAGACGATTGACCTGGTAGAAGACTATGATAAGCCAGCAGAGGTCAGTAATATTCCTAAGCGCCGACCAAAATATCTGGATAAACAAAAAACTATTGACTCGGGACTAGATTTAGAGTAATATGAGAACATCACTCTAATTGAAAGGTACATTTATGATTGATTTTCCAAAAACTAATACTGCTGTTAAGTTTGTTTCTGATAACTGGTTCTCCCTGTTGATGTTGGGCGTTGTTTCTACCGCTGTGATTTCAGTTGTTAATAGCGTTGCTGGCCATCGCGAAGAAGTTCAGGGTATTTCGGTTCAGAATGCCGGGTGCATCTACCTTGAATCGTCTAAACTCGGCGAGGGTCAGCACTACATGATTTGTGATGGTCAAATTACATTGATTCGCCTTCAAGAAGGCGAAGAGCTTGATGCGGAACAGGCGCTAGAGAAAGCTATTCCCGTCGCAACTGATACTACAAAGTAAGGTAAAACATGACTAAGGAACTAATTGTTCCTGCAATCGTCCAACAGATGGTCGATACTATGCAGGACAAGGCAACGCCTTCTAATATCAGACATAACTACATGGTGACGGTAGAAAATATTCGTAACTATTGTGATAACGCCTTATCACAATATGCAAAAGAGAAGCGTAAATGAAAGTAACTGATCTTAATACCGTTCATGTAATGATTGACTTGGAAACTCTTTCGACAAGAGCCAACGCGACCATTCTTTCTATTGGTGCTACCAAGTTCACTCTTGGTGAAGGTATTATCGATAAGTTCTACTGTAACATCGATGCCAAATCTTGTAAGACCGCAGGGCTTCACGTTGACAAGTCTACTATTGATTGGTGGATGCAGCAAAGTGCCGCAGCAAGAGATGCTCTTCTTGTCGACCAACTACAACTCGTGGACGCACTACTAAGTTTCACTGACTGGATTGGTAGAGACAAGGTAATGCCATGGGGTAACGGTGCTTCGTTTGATATCTCCATTCTGGAGTCTGCATATGCGGCAGTCAGTCTGCCTTATCCTTGGCGCTATAGCAACATCATGTGCTATCGCACCGTGATGAATCTTATGGGCCTTAGCAATGCTAAGATTCGTGCAGCCGAAAATGACACGCATCACCATGCACTTGATGATGCAATCAGCCAGACTAATACTTTACTTGGAATTCTAAAGTCATGAAAATTGGTGAGTTATTTGATGAATAGACTAAACTTTCTGCCCAATCCGATTACCAGTAGTGGTTCGTTTGCAGGAATTGATATTGCAGAGTATTATAAAAGTAATTTAGAAAAAATGCCTGCTGATTGGCACTATCGTACCAAAGAAATTTACTATAAAACGAACAAACTAAATTATAGAACAGATGAATTTAGAAATATTTCTTGGGAAGATTCTGTTGTTGTTTTTGGATGCTCGAATGCATTCGGAGTCGGACTGGCAGAAGATGAAACAATAACCCACCAACTTTCATTGCTACTTGGTTGCCCAGTTATCAATATGGGAGCAGGTGGAACTTCAATGATGTTTTCATTATACAATCAACTTGTGTTGCATAACATAAAACAACCTAAAGCAATTGTTAATATGTGGACGGGAATGGAACGATTGACCATTTTTAATAAGGAGTCAGTGGTAAACGTAAATGCACATTCGCAGAGTAATTTTAGTAAAGAATTGTTCAAACTTTGGAACTTTTATCCAACACATTCACTTTCGTTTTCGTTGATGTTGCAACAAATGTCTGTTGCTTTATGGAAAGATATTCCGCATGTAGAGGTTACCTTTTTTGAATCTACTGCAAATGATTTGAATTGTAAGTTTTTGAGTTGGGATGATAAAGCTAGAGATCTGATGCATCCTGGACCAGTAACAACTTTGAATGCCGCTAAATCAATTGCTAAAAGATTATGAATAATGTAGCAAGGAAATACTAACCATGGTTGAATATATAAGATATCTCAATATTCCATCAGTGCCTAATAACCTGATACTAGATTCGATAGAAGAAATTGAGGCATTGGAATCAGTCTGGCCTCAGAATTATGAGCACCCAGAGCGGTTCTTGCTTAAAAAGAATGCAAATAAAGATCTCGAAGAATTTCTTAGACCTTACTTCGACTTTGATATTACTACGAAGGTTTATTACCAGATAATTAGGTCAAGAAGTCCCAAGCATATAGACTTTAACCGAACTAGTTGTTATAATTATATTATCAATACGGGTGGAGAAAAGGTATCTACTAGTTGGTTTAATCTAACAAATAGTAAATTGCTTGAGCACAAAGAAATCATTCCTGATCGAGTGTGGCATAAAATACAAGTAGATGTACCTCATGTAGTGCAGGGAATAATACAAGATCGATTTGCATTAACTGTATTCGAATGGGATCCTGGAAAAACTCCTGCTGATATTCTGAGTTGGCACGAACAAGGATATTCAGCAGAAGAAATATCGAGAAAATTAATTAGATATGAACGAAAAATCATTGACAATTCTCTTGATATAGAGTAGAATGAACACAAAGTGCATTTTGATAAATGTAAGGATAAATAATTTGCGTATAGCTTTAATAACGGACACTCACTTCGGTGCTAGGTCGGATTCCATTCCGTTCGATAACTTCTTTGCAAAGTTCTACACGGAAACATTCTTTCCCCATCTGGAACGTGAAGGCATTAAGACTATTATTCACCTTGGCGATGTCTTTGACCGCCGCAAGTTTATAAATTATAATACCTTGAAGAAGTGCCGCGAGTATTTCTTTGACAAGACCAGTGATTTGGGCATCGATGTCCATATGATTGCTGGTAATCACGATACTTTCTTCAAGAATACTAATGATGTAAACTCTCTGGATCTTCTTCTCCGTGAGTATGAGAACATCATTACATATTCAGAAGCAGAAGAAATCAGATTAGACGGAAAGAATCTACTGCTTGTTCCATGGATTTGTTCGGGCAACTATGCAGAAACTATGGAGGTAGTAAAGAAAAGCAATGCACAAGCAGTATTTGGACACTTTGAGTTTTCAGGTTTCGAAATGTATCGTGGGCATAAAAATGATCACGGAATGGACACTGTTGACTTTGATAGATTTCCTCTCGTTTGTAGCGGTCATTTCCATCATCGCAGTCGGTCTGGTAACATTGTCTATCTTGGTAATACCTATGAGTTTACTTGGAATGATTATAATGATCCGAGAGGCTATCACTTATATGATACGGAAACAAATGAGGTAGAATTCTTTGAGAACCCATTTAAAATCTTCCATAAAATCTATTATGATGATACTAATGGTGACCCTTCTGCTATCGACCTTCTACCTATGGTTGGATCTTGTGTTCGTTTGGTAGTTGTGAAGAAGACAGACTTCTATAAGTTTGACCGCTTTGTTGATAAGCTGTATGACCTAAATCTAATTGAACTTAAAATCATTGAAGACTTTTCTGAATTTGAAACAGAAGCTACGGATGATGAAGAGTTAAATGTAGAAGATACTATGTCTGTTCTCTCAGATTTTGTTGACACTATTCAAACCGATCTGGAAAAGAACCGTATTAAGTCTATTCTACAGACACTCTATGTTGAGGCACAGAACGTTACAGTATGATTATTTTTAACACTATTCGTTGGAAGAACTTTCTTTCCACGGGCAATCAGTTTACTGAAATTAAACTAGACCGTTCACCCAGTACCCTCATAGTCGGTGAAAACGGCGGCGGCAAGTCCACGATGCTTGATGCATTGTGCTTCTCTCTTTTCGGTAAGCCGTTTCGCAACATCAACAAGCCGCAGTTGGTAAACTCCATTAACAAGAAGCAACTTCTGGTTGAGGTAGAATTTCACACAGGCAGTAAACTGTATAAGATTGTTCGCGGCATCAAGCCCGGTCTTTTTGAAATCTATGTTGATGGCGAACTGTTGAATCAAGATGCGGCCGCTAGAGATTATCAAAAGTATCTTGAGGAATCCATTCTCAAGTTGAACTACAAGTCTTTTACCCAGATTGTCATTCTAGGTTCGGCGTCATTCACCCCGTTCATGCAGTTACCTTCTGGTACCCGCAGAGAAATCATCGAAGACCTACTTGATATTCAAATCTTTACCACAATGAATGTGGTGTTGCGTGACAAGATGAATGCTCTTAAAGATCAATTACAAGATGCCGACGGTAAGCTGGAAGTTTTAAAGCAGAAAGCATCAATTCAGAAAGAATATGTTGACACCCTAGAAGCGAATCGAGAGAAGAGAGTCGATGAAATATTGGAACGTATTGAGACTGGCGAAGGGAAGATATCGAGTCTTACCAATCTCACCAATGATCTGGCGGGGCAGAAAGTTTCGATTGAAGAAACCCAAAAAAATCTTGGAGACCTCGCGACCAAGCAAAAGAAACTCGACTCCTTTAAAACCAAATTTTCCGCACAACTCCGTGATCTTCAAAAAGAGGTTGCTTTCTACGAGGAAACAGATGAGTGTCCTACATGTCAGCAAGGGATTGCCCACGACCATAAAGAAACTATCGTCTCATCAAGACAAGAGAAAATTCAAGAACTCTCTTCTGGAATGGAGAAACTCCAAGAAGAATTTACAAAACTTGAAGAACTCATTGCGGAAAATGAGGTTCTTTCCGAACAAATTTCTGGGTTGAATACTGAGATTATCACGCACAATAATGAAATCATTGTTCAACAGAGATTGATTCAGACTCTTAATTTGGAACTGGCTGATATTACATCTAAAACCGGTAATATAGATACTGAGAAAAATAAGTTAAAAACTTATGCTAAGGAAGTTCTGTCTCAGAACGAAGAAAAGGCCAAGTTGAATGAAGAAAAGCATTACATGGATGCTGTCTCCACTCTCCTCAAGGATACTGGTATTAAGACTAAGATTATTCGGCAGTATCTTCCAGTTATCAATAAACTGGTGAATAAATACCTACAGTCCATGGACTTCTTTGTGCAGTTTAATCTGGATGAGAAGTTTGATGAAACTATCAAATCTCGCCATCGTGACGATTTCAGTTACGCATCCTTCTCGGAAGGTGAAAAGCAACGTATCGACCTGGCTCTTCTGTTTACGTGGCGAACAATCGCTAAGATGAAGAACAGCGTGGCTACCAATCTTCTAATCTTGGACGAGGTATTTGATAGTTCTCTTGACAACAACGGTACCGATTACGTTATGTCTCTACTTGATACATTGGGTGAAGACACGAATGTATTTGTTATCAGTCATAAGGGCGACCAACTCTTTGATAAGTTCCGCAGTCTTATTAAGTTTGAAAAGAAAAATAACTATAGTGAAATGGTGATATAATGGAATTAATTAAATTTACTGACCCAACACTTCGGGTAGAGCCAACAGCTTTTGAATTTGGCAAAGAAGATGCTAAAGATTTGGTAGATAGACTATGGACAAAATGTCGTGAACTTCGAGGTTTAGGTTTATCTGCAAATCAGGTAGGAATTGATGCCAAAGTTTTTGTGATGGGTTCAGATGATGATAATCGCAAGAATGTATTTAACCCAAAGATTGTTTCCTCGTCGGAAGAAACCAATCTAGCTAAAGAAGGCTGCCTAAGTTATCCTGGTCTGTGGCTTTCTATCAAACGCCCAGCCGCCATCACTGCCTCATATCAGAATGTAGAAGGTGAATATATAGTAGAAGAGTTCACGGGATTGCCCGCTAGAATTTTTCAGCATGAATATGATCATATGCTTGGGTTGAATTTCTCTGACCATGCTTCTGAAATGAAAATGAAGATGGCTATGAAGTCACTAGAAAAACGAGCAAAAAGGTATATTAGAAAATATGTCCAACACAACCTATGATTTCGGATTTACATTCGAAGACCCAACCGAAACTGTGGTTCACGTTCGAGAACCATATAATCCTAACGACGATATAGGTGCCAGCGATCTTAAAGATGAGATTATGGCCAAACTCTATGATCTTGAAGCCAGACTTCTCACGGTAGACCAGTCAACACTTATCTCAGAACATAAGCGGCTGGTAGAAATGGAAGTTTCTGAAAAGTTGAAGCAGGTAGAAGATTTAATTTTACCTTTAATGTATAACCTGATGAAAAATCCTGAAAAGGAATACATCCACTGGCCGAATAGGACACCCATAATTGATAACCAAATTGAAAAGATCACCGCAATCACAAGATACTATGAACGAGTTTGATGGTCCTTCTAAGGCTAGATACTTTGCGCAACCTGTAGCTACTGTAGTAAATCTATATCTGTGCGGCGAAATTAAAGCTGCCGAAGAATATGTAGAATGGTTCCAGTTATTTCGAGCGGCTGGCGAGACAGATACTATCTACATTCGTATCAATAGTGAAGGTGGCGACCTGTTTGCCGCTCTCCAGATAGTAAGAGCAATTCAAGAATCAAATGCTACTATCGTTTGTTCGGTAGAAGGCATCTGTATGTCGGCTGCAACTCTTATCTTCCTTAGTGCGGACCGCTTTGAACTATCTGACCATACCATGTTTATGTTTCACAACTATTCAAGTGGCACCATTGGTAAAGGCGGCGAAATGTATGACCAAATCACACACTTCCGTGCATGGTCTGAGAAGTTGTTTGCTTCTTTCTATAAAGACTTCCTGACGCCAGAAGAAATTAAGTCTATGCTTGATAACAAGGACATCTGGCTTGATGCGGAAGAAGTTGCCAAGCGTTTGAAGAACCGTATCGAAGCAGACGCAGAAGAAGAGGCTCCAAAGCCCAAGAAAACTCGAAAGAAAGCCCCGCCTGTATAAATACTACTTGACATTCACTCACGAATCGAGTAGTATATAAATATGATTGGTTTTAAAGAGTTTATAAGTGAGTCGCAAGACAGTGCCGGATTAACTATCTGGGATATTGACGAGACATTGTTCCGTACCAAAGCCCGTGTCCATATCGTCAAAGACGGTAAGATAATCAAGACACTGGGTAACAAGCAATACAATACATATAATTTACAGCCGGGTGAATCCTTTGACTTTAGCGAGTTTAGGGACGCCCGGCATTTTCGTGACACCAGCGAACCTATCGCTAAAGCGATTCGCAAATTGATTGCAATGCATAAAAATATTAAGGCCCGTGGCAGTAAGATGATTGTCATTACCGCTCGGTCAGATTTCGATGACCGTGATATTTTTCTGGATACATTTCGTCAACAAGGTATCGATATTGATGATATCCATGTTCACCGTGCTGGCAATCTAGGCGCTATGCCGTCTGCTCCAGCCAAGAAAATCTTTATTAAACAATACCTTGACACTGGTAAATTTACTCGCGCTCGTCTCTTTGATGATGCCGTTTCCAATCTCCAGATGTTCAAAGATTTGGCAGATGAATATCCAAACATTAAGTTTGAGCCATTCTTGGCTCATGCCGATGGGTCAATGACACGTTTTTAACTTGACATTACCATCGTTTCGTGTATACTAATAATATAAGGAGAATGATTATGTTTAAGTCTATTATTTCTAGTATTATTGCGGTCAGTGTTCTTGCTACTCCTGTAGTAGCAGAAGCCAAGGGTCGTGGTGAACACCGCACTGAACGCCACGAGCGCAAACGCGGCAATCATATTAATACGGGCGAAGCTATTGCTATCGGTCTAGGCGCATTTATTCTTGGTGCTGCTATTAAAAACAACAATAGCCGCGACGAGGAAGTTGAGCGCGAAGTTTATGACCGCGAGTATCAATATCACTATCGTAACCGTGATGCATATTATCGCCGCGACCGTAACTGCCGTACCACAGAAGTTACTGAATATGACTACTACGGCAATCGATATATTCGCCGTGAGCGCCGTTGTTTCTAAAAGAATCGCTTGACATTTGGTCGCGAATCGACTATAGTAAATTATATGATTGATTGATTGATGAGGTTTTGTGATGTCCCAGTTTGCTGAAAAGTCGATTCTCGCCAAGTTGTTGGCGACAGAAAATATCCATGTAGAACACCAGAAGACAAGTACCGCTTACTTCAATCTGGAGACCCGCACGGTCGTGCTGCCGATCTTCAAAGAGACTTCGGCTGACCTTTATGACCTGCTAATCGGCCATGAAGTCGGTCACGCTCTTGAAACGCCTGCTGACGGCTGGCACTCCAGCATCTCTGAGAAGGGTGTGGGCTTCAAGTCTTTCCTCAACATCATTGAAGATGCTCGTATCGAACGCAAGATGAAGAACCGTTACCCCGGTCTTCGTCGGTCGTTCTACAATGGTTACCAAGAACTCTTCGAAAAGAATTTCTTCGGTGTCGAAGGTATGGATGTCAATAAGCTAAAGTTCATTGACCGCATCAACCTTCACGCCAAGGTCGGTTCGTTTTTGAACGTCAAGTTCTCGGACGAAGAACAAGCGATTGTCAATCGTCTTGACACCCTTGAAACGTGGGAAGATGTGGTTGCTCTCGCCAGCGAACTCTACGAACGTGCCGAAAACTCGACCGAAGAACTTGACTTCGAACAATTCATGAACGCCCTTGGTGATATCATGGAAGATGGTGACGGTGAATTCGACCCGAGTGCGGACTACGTTGAAGTTCCTAATTCGGACAACTCCGATGACAAAGAAAAGCCACAGACGCCTTCTTCTACGGGTCAGAAATCAGAAGACGAAACAGAAGAGCCTAAGTCTTCATCGTCCGATGATACCGAAGAAAAGTCAGAAGAAAAGTCAGAAGAGAAAGAAGGCGGTTCGTCTGATGACAGTGAGTCTGATGATACAGAAGAAAGCCCTGAGCCGACTTCGTTCACCGATGAGAACTTTCGTCGGAATGAAGACAGCCTGCTTGATGCAAACGCCCGTGAGACGTTTTATGCCAAGCTCCCTATTCTGAACCCGGCTGATTTTATTGTCGGTATTAACACCGTTGAAAAGATGTTGAAGTTCTCTGTTGGTGGCGCCGCATACCGAGCAGGCAAGACTGCTGAACAAGTCAAGATGGAACTCTACAAGGAGTTTCTTGCCAAGAACAGCAAGTACCTTAGTTCAATGGCACAGGACTTTGAACGTAAGAAAAAAGCCAAGTCGCTTATGCGCGCCCAGACTTCCAAGACTGGCCGCATCAACATGGACAAAGTGTGGGCTTACAAGATTACAGAAGACCTGTTCTTACAGAACACGGTTGTTCCTAATGGTCAGAACCACGGCATGCTTCTGTACCTTGATATGTCGGGCAGTATGTCTTCCAACATGTCTGGTACCATGGAGCAGCTGGTTCTGCTGGCTTCGTTCTGCCAGAAAGTTCGCATTCCTTTTGAAGTTTACGGCTTCATCACAAACTCTAGCGCACCACAAACGTATTTCGATACAGTGCGCAGCCGCAATAACTTGTCGGACCCAAACAACCTGATGATTTCTGACCCCAGTTTCCGTATGCTCCAGCTGGTGGCTACCGGTGTTTCTGGCGGTAAGTTCAAGACCCAGATGGCAAATCTTTTGGCTCTCGGTAATTCTTACAGCCGCAGTTTTCATGACCTTTATCTAGACGGTACCGCTGCCAATTCTTTTGGTCTTGGCAGCACTCCGCTAGAAGAAGCCATTCTGCTTGGCCGTTACATCGCCGAAGACTTCAAGAACCGCAATCGGGTTGAAGTTCTTTCGTCGGTATTCTTGACCGATGGTGAAGGTGATTGTAACTTTGAAACTGTTGGTCATCACAATGATTATCACCGTAAGAACCTAGCTATTGTTGACTCTAAGACTCGTCGCACATTTTTGCAGCAATATGATGGCAATAGCTATCGCAGCAAGTCTTATTGCAAGGCTCTTTTAGACCTGTATCGTGAGACCACGGGTTCGCGAATGATTAACTTTTACCTAATGGGTTCTTATGACCTCAAGTATTTCTTGGCTCGTTCGCTTCTCTCTGGTGTTGCAAGTGATGCCGCCCGCAAGGCTTTCAAGAAGGAGAGCGCCGCTCTCCTCAAGAACACCAATGGCTTTGATGACCAGTTTCTGATTAAGGCTGGCAGCAGCCTGCAAATCACGGAAGATACTCTGACTGTAGACTCCAACGATAAGAAGGAACTGACCAAGGCTTTCAAGGCCTTTCAAGATAAGAAATCTATCGGTCGTGTGATACTGACCAAGATGGTCGAAGCGGTAGCCTAAAATTACCGCTTGACTTCTCCATCGATTCTGCTATTATAAAATAGTAGACAGAAGAGAGAAAGTGATTCGCTATGAATAATGTTGACACAAAAGGCATTTTGTTCTTGACATTTGGTCGCGAATCGTCTATAGTAAATAATGTGATTGATGATGTTTGTTTGTGAAAAGGTGATTTTATTATGATTAATACCCGTGAAGACATGTTGTCTGCCCTTCGTGCCGTCGATACAAATGGTGGTGTCTTTCGAAAGAAAGATGTTATCGCCGTGTCCAATTCTCTTGGACTCAAGAGCCGAATTGCAGACAAGATTATGGAAGAGGGCGAGAAGATTTCTCGTGGCGTTTACGATTTATCGGCTGCAATGGTTGGCGTGACTGCCAAGCCTGCACCTGCGATATTGCAACCAGTTGCTGAGATTATCTCGAAGCCCGTAGCCAAGACTGTGATGCAGCCTAAACTGGAAGTCATTATTGACAATCTGGTTCCTCGTCTTGATGCGACCTACGTTCCGTTTGGCTTTTACACCGACCTGATTAAGGTCCTCAAGGCAGAAGCCTTCTATCCCACGTTCATCTCTGGTCTGTCCGGTAACGGTAAGACCACGATGGTCGAACAGGCTTGCGCTAAGTTGAAGCGCGAATGTCTCCGTGTCAACATCTCGGTCGAAACCGATGAGGACGACCTGATTGGTGGCAACACCCTTGTCGATGGTAACGTAGTGTACCGCGAAGGTCCTGTTCTGACTGCCATGAAGCGTGGTGCAATTCTTATTCTTGATGAAATCGACCGCGGTTCCAACAAGTTGATGTGCATCCAGGCTATTCTGGAAGGCAAGCCTTACTTCAATAAGAAGACTGGCGAGACTGTTTTCCCCGCTAAGGGCTTCAACGTCATTGCAACGGCTAACACTAAGGGGCGTGGTTCAGACGATGGCAAGTTCATCTCGGCCCAGATTCTTGATGACGCCTTCCTTGAGCGTTTCGCCATCACAGTTGAGCAAGAATACCCATCGGCTAAGGTCGAAAAGAAGATTGTTATGAACAAGATGGAAAAGGCTGGTGCGATTGATGAAGAATTCGCCGACAACCTTGTTACTTGGGCTGAAATCATCCGTAAGACTTTCTACGATGGTGGCATTGACGACCTGATTTCGACTCGCCGTCTTGAACACATTGTTAACGCCTTCGCCATGTTCAAGTCTCGCCAGAAGGCAGTTGAACTTTGCGTAAACCGTTTTGATGGCGATACCAAGTCTGCGTTTCTTGACCTCTACAGTAAGGTTGATGCCAAGATTGACACAGGCCCTACCGATAACGTCAATGAAGACGCATTTTTTGAAGAGACACCGTTCTAAGGAGATAGTATGACAATTAAATATAAGTATAACGAAGGTGACCTGCTTCGGCAGGTCACCGAGTATGTGAACGCCACTTATGGGCAGCACTATTCGCAGAACAAGTACCAAGCTACCGAGTTTATCATTGATGGTGGACACGGTGTAGGCTTCACGGTTGGAAATATCATGAAGTATGCCCAGCGTTATGGCCATAAGGGAACTCCTGAAGACTGGCGTAAGGACCTGATGAAGGTCATTCACTATGCCATCATTGCACTGCATGTCCATGATAAGTCACAACAGCCCAGTCTAGCAGGACTTGACATGGATGTCAACCTAGAAGTAGAAGGTCTTACTTTCACTGGTGTATTACCATCTACGATATCCGGCGGTACGATTTCTGCTACTTTGCCTACCTCTACGCCCGACTGGTCAACTTATAATATGGGCACCAGTTCTCTCTTGACAACTGACACAATTTCTGTTATAACAAATACTGGTACTAAGACCAACAAGAAAAAAGGTTAATATATTATGAAAATTTCTAATGAAACACTTTCTCTTCTAAAGAACTATGCTGGTATCAATACCAATATTCTGTTTCGACGGGGTAATGTGATTGGTACCGTTAGTCCTGGGAAAAACATTTTCTCACGTGCCACGGTTACTGAAACCTTTCCGCGTGAGATTGCCATCTATGACCTGAATAGCCTTCTGGCACTTCTGACCCTTATGGAAGATCAGGACGTAGATTTTGGCGAGACTAGCATCAAGGTTAGTAAGGACGGCTCGAAGTTCGAATACTTCTATTCCGATCCTGGCACCGTGACCGCTGCTCCCGACAAAAACCTTGAGATTGAACCTGTGTGGTCGTTCGATCTTTCGGCGGATGCAATCAGTATGATTCTCCGCGCCGCATCAATCACCTCGGCACCAATCATCAGCATTGTATCGGATGGCGCTCAGGTTCAACTCAAGGTTGGCGACCCCACTAATTCATCTGCAAACTCCTACACTAAGACTATCAGCACCGATCCCGCTCCTGTGTTTGATTGCCGAGTGAAGACCGAGAACCTCAAAGTCCTCTCTGATAACTACACTGTCACGCTCGGTAAGAAGCGCGCCATGGAGTTTAAGAGCAAGGGTCGCGAACTCGTTTATTACATTGCAATGGACCCTACTTCCTCTATTTAAGGAGAAATAATATGACTAAGTTTGAATTCACATTTAATGCCCGCATTCCTTATGATGCAGAAGAAGACCCTCGTGATGTAACCATTGCGTTTACCACCAGTGACCTTGATGAAGTTGTTCGCCAGTTTAACAAGCTCCTCATTCTTAATGACTTTGATGCGCAGGTAGCTGTGGTATAATGGCAGAGAAGTTTAAATTTAAGCGGGAGTGGGACGATGAAGCCAGCGACCAGGAACTACCTGAGATTGTTCCTGCAGTAGTCTTCAAGACCCGTGTCCGCGATGACTCGATTGAAGGTCCTAACCCATTCCGTTGGGAAGATAAGACAACCTATGATTACTTCGCTGGTAAGCGTGTAGTTTTGTTCTCTCTTCCTGGTGCCTTTACTCCAACATGTTCGACCTACCAGTTACCTGGTTTCGAAAAGAACTTTGCTGAGTTTAAGGCACTTGGTATCAAGGACATCTACTGTGTATCTGTCAATGATTCCTTTGTCATGAATTGCTGGGCGAAAGATCAGAAGATCAAGAAGGTTAAGATGATTCCTGATGGTTCTGGTAAGTTCACTCGTAAGATGAGAATGAATGTCCAGAAGGACAATCTTGGCTTTGGTGAACGTTCATGGCGATATGCTGTTATTGTGAATAACGGTCAGATTGAGAAGTGGTTCATTGAAGGTGATGTAGTTGAGGACAACTGCGCGGATGATCCTTATGGTGTGACTTCACCAGAAAATATTCTTGACTGGTTGCGCAATAACTGATATAGTGAATACTGGTCACTAAGCCAGCGTCCGTGGATGCACTAACATCGCGACGGACATTTTATTTTATTATGGAGAATCATTATGCGTGAAGACTTCCTCTGGGTTGAGAAGTATCGTCCTCGTAAGCTGGACGATTGTATCCTTCCCGATGAACAACTGAATACCTTTCGCCAGTTTGTGGCAACTGGTGAGATTCCCAATATGCTCCTGTGTGGCTCGGCTGGTGTAGGTAAGACTACTATCGCCCGAGCCATTTGTGAAGAATTGGGATGTGATTATATCGTTATCAATGGTTCAGAAGAATCTGGTATCGATGTTCTCCGTACCAAGATTCGTGAGTTTGCATCCTCTGTCTCGTTTAGCGGCAAGACTAAGGTTGTTATTCTAGACGAAGCGGATTACCTGAATCCAAACTCCACTCAGCCAGCCCTTCGTGCCTTCATTGAAGAGTTTGCTAACAACTGCCGCTTCATCTTTACCTGTAACTTCAAGAACCGTATCATTGCACCTCTGCATAGTCGAACGGCCGTGATTGAATTCAAGCTGACTAAGGCTGACCGACCCAAGATGGCTGGTCGTTTCATGAAGCGCCTCGGTGACATTCTTGAGACCGAGAATGTGCAGTATGATGACAAGGTTGTGGCAGAAGTTCTCAAGAAGCACTTTCCTGATTATCGCCGTGTCCTTAATGAACTCCAGCGTTACAGCGTAGGCGGTACAATCGATGCTGGCATTCTAGCCAACGTCCAAGAAATCAATATGAAAGAACTGGTTGATGCCCTTCGCGGTAAGGACTTCAAGAAAGTCCGTCAGTGGGTTGTAGATAATATCGACAACGATGCTGGCATCATCTTCCGTAAGATTTATGATACCCTTCTTGATGATGTCAAGTATCCTGCGGCTCTTATTGTTCTATTGGCCGACTATCAATACAAGTCTGCTTTCGCCACCAACCAAGAAATCAATCTCGTAGCCTGTCTGGTTGAGATTATGGCTGGAGTGGAGTGGAAGTAATGGACGGTATTCTAGAGGGCCTTGGTGATCCAAAGGTAGAATACAAGCCAGAAGATTATGTGGAGAAAAAAGCCAAGATTTCTCCCTTTGATTTCATCAACGATATTAACCACAAGAAGACCAATCTCATAGTAGATGAGTGGTCAGAGAAGCAATACAACCCGTGGATCATCAATCGCGGATTGAGTTTCAGTGCGGACACTGTTATTCCAGCCAACGAGATGAACTGCCGCCCACACCTTGATAAAGCACTGCAAAATACTTTTCTTATAAATACAATTAGGTCTAGAAAGCGTTTTGATAAATGGATCAAAATTGAAGACGATGCCGAAGTTGAGATGATCAAGGAGTATTATGGCTATAGTAATGAAAAAGCTAGTCAGGCTCTTACAATTCTCTCCGAAGAACAAAAGAAAACAATAAAAGAGAAATTGTATAAAGGTGGTAGAAAATGAGCGAAGATTTTTTTGATATTAACTATCCTGGGTATGCTCCTTTGGAAGTTAAGTTGGGGAATCCAGACGACTTTCTAAAGGTTCGTGAAACTCTTTCGCGTATTGGGGTAGCGTCTCGTAAGGATAAGATTCTTTATCAGTCATGCCATATCCTTCATAAGCAGGGTAGGTATTTCATTGTTCACTTTAAGGAACTCTTTGCCCTAGATGGTAAAGATGCCGACTTTAGCGACAATGACTTGCAACGTAGAAATACCGTCGCACATCTTCTTTCGGACTGGGGTCTGATTACTATCCTCAATCCAGAAATTCATGAGGACAAAGCGCCTCTGAATCAAATCAAAGTAATTGCTTACAAAGAAAAGAACGACTGGGAACTTATCCAAAAATATAATATTGGTCGTAAAAAGTAAATCTGTATATGACAATGAATGCTGGTAAAAAATACAAATCGGTATTCATTTCAGACTTACATCTTGGATCAAAGCATTGTAACTCTGATGCATTGCTAGAATTCCTATCTACGATTAGAACTGAAAAGTTGTATCTCGTTGGAGATATTGTGGATATATGGCGTCTGAAAAAGAAATGGTATTGGCCAAAAATACACAATCAAATTGTCAGAAAAATACTCAAGATGTCAGAAAAGACAGAAGTAATATATGTCACTGGTAATCATGATGAAATCTTTCGGTTATTTCCCAACATTAAAATCGGTAAAATTGCAGTAGAGCATCGTTGTGTCCATGTTGGGGTGAATGGTAAACGCTACTTGGTGGTGCATGGTGACCTCTTCGACAATTTAATGCGAACAAAGACTGGTCGATTCATCATGCATCTCGGAGACTTTGCATATGACTCTCTGCTCTACATCAATAAGGTTTTGAATACATCAAGAAGACTGCTCGGGATGCAACCTTGGAGTTTGGCAAAGTATTTGAAGCGTAAAGCAAAACTTGCTGCCAATTATATTGGTGAGTTCGAAAAAGAAATGTCTTACTATTGTAAACGCAAAGGTTATGATGGAGTTATCTGTGGACATATTCATCATGCAGAAATTACACAATATGATGAGATTGTTTACATGAACGACGGTGACTGGTGTGAAAGTTGCACTGCTCTTGTAGAAAATTATGATGGAACATGGGAAATACTTAAAAAATAATTGACTTTCTTCTAAAAGTATAGTATAAATAAGGGGTGCCATGCTTCGGATGGTACCCTTTTTAAACTCGCTTAATAGGAGCAAACTATGAAATTTGATACAACAATGATCCCACAGATGGATCGGTATTTCGTTGGCGCGGACCGCGTCATGAAGAGATTAGCAGACATTGCTGACCAATCGGCGCAAATGATGCCAATTAAATATCCCCCATACAATATCAAGAAAGTCGATGAAAGTCGCTACGTAATCGAACTAGCCGTTGCTGGTTTCGGTAAGTCGGAAATTGATATTGAATTGCAAGAAGGTCTATTGAGTATACGCGGTAAAATCGACTCTGTTGACAACACCGAATATCTCTATAAGGGAATTGCAGAGCGAGGATTCAAACGCGAATTCACTCTTGCTGACAATGTGGAAGTAAAAAGCTCTTCTCTGGTTAATGGTATGCTGAAAATTTGGTTGGAAGCATTTATTCCAGAAGAAAAGAAAGCTAAGAAGATTGACATTACCGATGGGGATAACGAATATCCATCACAAGCTGCCGAATTTTTGGCAGAAGGTAAAACTAAGTAATAATTTAAGAAGGTGAATGCTATGTCCAATATTAAATGTATAAAGCTAATCAGTGGCGAGGAAATCATTGCTGATATTGATGAGAGTATTGAAGGCCTCGTTATTCTGAAAAAGCCTCTATTGATTATGATGGTACCTAACCAGAATAATCAGTTTGGTATTGGACTAGCACCCTTTTGTCCGTATGCTCAGACCGGGGACATTCCTATCCGCGCTGGTGCAGTTGTTTCTATTTTCGAACCAGATACTGGAATGGTTAACGAGTATAATGTTCGGTTTGGTAGTGGAATTGTTCTACCGGAAAGTAAGATTATCGTATGACACAATTAAACATAACTCCATATATTTACCGCATCAAATCAGTTACCAAAGTTGTAGATGGAGACACGATTGATGCAGATATCGACCTTGGTTTTGATATTTCCCTTACTAAAAGAATTCGTCTTGCGGGTATTGATACTCCAGAAAGTCGCACTACAAACCTCAAAGAAAAAGCGTTGGGACTTGAGTCTAAAGAATGGATGAAGAAAACTCTTGCAGACGCTAAAGATATTCTAATTAAGACTGAGTTACCAGATAGCACAGAGAAGTATGGCCGTATCATCGGTCATCTGTTCATCAATGGTCAAGAGACTTCGTTGAATAACCAGATGATTGATGAGGGATATGCTCTGCCATATGATGGAGGCACAAAAGATATGGACTTAGAATTACTATTATCAAGAAGAAAGAAAAAATAAACCTCTTTACTTTTGCCATGTTTTATAGTATATTAGTATTTGAATTGAAAAGAGGTCTACATGAAGTTTTATACCAGCGCACACCAATATGGCTCCAAGATTCTTGTTCGAGGTGTTCATAATGGTGTGCGCTTTAATCGTAGAGAAGACTTCTCTCCTGTTCTCTATGTAAAGAGTAAAGAACAGGGTGTCCACAAGTCTCTGTATGGCGACAATCTTCAGCCGGTTGAGTTTCAAAGTAACAATGACGCCAAAGAGTTTATTCAAACCTATGGTGAAGTAGATAACTTTCCTATCTATGGTCAGACAAACTTTGGCTACCAATATATCACACATAAGTTTCCTGGTGAAATTGAATGGGACATGAATGCTCTAAAGATTCAGACGATTGATATCGAAACGAAAACCGAGTTTGGTTTTCCAGATATCAATAATCCTCTTGAAGAGATTCTTCTCATCACGGTCAAAGACCTAGTATCTCGCCAGATTATTACCTTTGGTTGTGGTGATTTTGATGATGTAAACTCAGAAGAAATTACCACCCTTCGTGCCACTGGTAATAAGTTTCTGTATGTTAAATGCGACAATGAGCGTGACCTGCTAGAAACTTATGTCCGTTTTCATTCTGACAACCATCCAGATATCATCACTGGTTGGAACGTTGAACTTTTCGATATTGCATACTTGATTGCCCGTGTAGAGCGGCTGTTCAATGATGAAAATGCCACTAAGAAAAAGTTTTCTCCTTGGGGTCTAGTGCAGCGCAAGAACATGAACGTCATGGGTCGCGAGATGTTTACCTATGAAATGAAGGGAATCGCGGTTCTAGATTATCTGGACCTCTTTAAGAAGTTTACGTATTCTAACCAAGAGTCCTACAAGCTAGACCATATTGCTTCTGTAGAACTTGGTAAGAACAAACTGGAAAATCCCTATGAAAGTTTCCGTGAGTTCTATACTAAAGACTGGCAGAAGTTTGTTGAATACAACGTTCGAGACGTTGAAATTGTGGACGAACTTGAACGTAAGTTGAAGTTGATTGAACTAATTCTCACAATGGCTTATGATGCCAAGTGTAATTACAATGACGTTTTCTCACAGGTTCGCACATGGGATTGCCTTCTCTACAATCACCTGTATGATAAGAACATTCACATTCCGCAGAAGAAAGACCAGCAGGGTCGTGGCATCGAAGGTGCTTTCGTTCAAGAACCTAAGCCCGGTAAGTATGACTGGGTAGTTTCTTTCGATGCTACATCTCTGTATCCATCAATCATTATGCAGTATAACATGTCGCCTGAAACCATGGTAAATGGTTATGTCAAAGACACCACAGTCCGCGGCCTTCTTGATAAAACTTTTGACCTCGATGACCTAAAAGACAATGACTATTGTATGACTTCGAATGGGTATTGCTATAATCGCACGAAGCAAGGTCTGTTTCCAGAAATCGTAGAGAAGTTCTTCGATGACCGTCAACGCTATAAGAAGTTGATGATTGCCGCCCAAAAAGAATATGAAGCTACTAAAAATCCCAAACTAAAGAACGACATTTCGAAGTATAATAACTTTCAAATGGCAAGAAAGATTCAGTTGAACTCTCTCTTCGGTGCCATGGGTAATGAATACTTCCGTTATTATGATGCCCGTGTGGCTGAAGGCATCACTATGACTGGCCAGTATATTATTCAGGAAGTAGGTAAGGCACTTGACGCATATCTCAACAAGGTCGTAGGAACAAATGGACACAACTACTCTTTCTACAGTGATACTGATTCTTGTTATATTTCCCTGGAGCCTCTTGTTAGTAAGTTTTATCCTGATATGGACCGCGACAAACTCATTGGCGTTCTCGATAAAATCTGCGAAGAGAAAATCACAGAGGCGATCAACAAGAGTTGCGATGGACTTGCGGACTACACGAATGCATTTCAGAAGAAAATTATATTCAAACGCGAGGCAATCGCGGAACGTGGCATCTGGGTTGCAAAAAAGAGGTATGCACTTAATGTCTATGACAACGAAGGCGTCCGTTACGATGAGCCAAAACTCAAAGTCATGGGCCTCGAAATCGTCCGCTCGTCTACGCCAGCGCCCGTCCGCAAGAGCCTCAAAGAAGCCGTCAGACTCTGCCTGACCTCCGACGAAGCAACTCTACAGAAGTTCATTGAAGAAACCCGTGCGGCATTTTACAAGATGTCACCTGAAGAGATTGCATTCCCACGAGGTGTAAATGGGTTGTCTAAGTATACATCTACGGCTGATATCTACGGCAAGGGGACACCGATGCACGTTCGTGGTGCCTTGATGTATAACCATATGATCAAGAAAGCAAATCTTGACAAGAAGTATGAATTAATTCAAGAGGGTGAAAAGATTAAGTTTCTTTATCTCAAAGAGCCTAATACAATGCACGAAAATTGTATTGCTTTTCTCGGAATAATGCCAAAAGAACTTGACATTCACCGGTATATAGACTATAAGATGATGTTCCAGAAAGCATTTCTTGACCCACTTAACATGATTGTAGACGGCCTAGGCTGGTCTACTGAACCTAAAGCAACATTGGAGGACCTATTCGCATGAACGCACTACTTGACAAACTGAAAAAGAATACCACCATCAAAGAAACGAATGTGCTATCAGAAAGCAAACTGTTTAGCACCAAGGATTTAATCCAGACTTCCGTTCCCGCATTGAATGTGGCTCTGTCTGGTAAGTTAGATGGTGGTCTGACACCAGGATTGACTGTCTTTGCTGGCCCATCGAAACACTTTAAGACTGCATTTGCCATGATGTTGGTGAAGAGTTTTTTGGACAAGTATGATGATGGTATCGTCCTGTTTTATGACTCCGAGTTTGGTGCTCCTCAGTCATACTTTGAGAACTTTGGCATTGATACTGGTAAGGTCGTTCATACTCCCATCACAGACATTGAACAATTGAAACATGATATCATGAAGCAAGTCAACGAACTTGAACGCAAGGACCGTGTCATGATTGTAGTTGACTCTGTGGGTAACCTTGCTTCTAAGAAAGAAGTTGATGATGCCCTAGATGGTAAGTCGGTTGCAGATATGACCCGCGCCAAGCAGATGAAGTCTCTGTTTCGTATGATTACGCCACATCTTACCATCAAGGACATTCCTATGGTAGTTGTCAATCATACTTACATGGAAATCGGTATGTTCCCTAAGGCAATCGTTTCTGGTGGTACCGGCATCTACTACTCGGCTGATAATATCTTTATTATTGGTCGCCAGCAAGAGAAGCAAGGCACTGAGGTAGTTGGTTACAACTTTATCATTAACGTCGAAAAGTCTCGTTATGTTCGTGAGAAGTCAAAGATTCCTATTGAAGTTACCTTTGAAGGTGGTATCAGTAAGTGGTCTGGTCTACTTGATATGGCACTAGAAAGCGGTCACGTTATCAAGCCATCGAATGGTTGGTACCAGTTGGCAACAGAAGAAAAGAAGCATCGCTTGAATGATACATACAACAAAGAATTCTGGATGCCAGTTCTGACCGACCCAACATTCAGTGACTGGATTGAAAAACGATACCGCATGGCAGGTGGACAAATGATGGAGGGTGAAAATGTGGAAATTCTTGATGAAGATGTTTCAGAAGAATACGAAAATCTGTGACGAATGTGGTTGCGGCATCAATCCTAAGAAAGATGCCGCAATCTGCCTACATGGTTCAGAACATGGCCTAACTTTTGAGAAGTGGGTATGTGAAGATTGTTGTATGAAGATTGCTAATGATTATGAAGAATATTTTGAACTAGAGGATGTGAATGTTGCAGAAGAAAATTGAAACTATTATCCTAAGTAAGTTGATTTCGGATGAGGATTACCTGCGTAAGGTAATCCCATTCATTAAAGATGAATATTTTACAGACAACGCTGAAAAGTTAATCTATCGTTATATCAATGAGTTTGTGACAAAATACAATTCTCTTCCTACCATCGATGCCATAAACATTGCTCTACAAAATGACCGCAAGGTAAATGAGAAAGAGTATCAGCACGTTACAGAAACTCTAACCGCACTTGATGATGATGTGGATGCCAATGAGAAGTGGCTTCTAGACCAGACGGAAAAGTTCTGTAAAGACCGAGCCGTGTATAATGCTATTATGCAATCAATTCAAATCATTGATGGCGAAGACAAGGTACATTCGCAAGATGGTATTCCTTCCATTCTCCAAGATGCATTGGCAGTTGGGTTTGATAACAACGTAGGACATGACTACATTGATAACGCCGAAGACCGTTTTGATTTCTATCACCGGGCAGAAACTAAGTTGCCGTTTGACCTCGAGATGTTCAACAAGATTACCAATGGTGGTCTACCAAATAAGACATTGAACATTGCTCTTGCTGGTACTGGTGTTGGTAAGTCTCTGTTCATGTGCCACATGGCTGCAGGTGCATTGGGTCAGAACAAGAACGTTTTGTATATCACTCTGGAAATGGCAGAAGAACGTATCGCAGAACGTATTGACGCCAACTTAATGAATGTCAACATCCAAGAACTAAAAGACCTGTCTAAGTCAATGTTCGACCAGCGCATTGCCAAGATACGTTCAAAGACAGAAGGTCGTTTGATTGTCAAGGAATATCCAACAGCCAGTGCCCATGTCGGTCACTTCAAGGCTCTGTTGAATGAACTTCAGTTGAAACGAAACTTCAAGCCTGATGTTATCTTCATTGACTATCTGAATATTTGTGCCTCTAGTCGCTACAAAGCATCGTCTGGTGCCAACTCTTACACTGTCATTAAGGGTATCGCAGAAGAACTCCGTGGTCTGGCTGTAGAGTTTGATTTGCCAATCGTCTCTGCTACTCAGACAACCCGTAGTGGTTATGCCAATTCAGATGTTGAATTGACAGATACGTCGGAATCATTTGGTCTACCAGCTACGGCTGACTTGATGTTTGCCCTTATCGCAACAGAAGAACTCGACAAGATGGGCCAGTTGATGATAAAGCAGTTGAAGAATCGTTACAACGACCCAGGTATGAACAAACGCTTCATGGTTGGTATCGACCGTGGCAAGATGAAACTGTATGACTTGGAAGATGATGCTCAGGCTGGTATTATGGACTCTGGACAAGATGATGTTCCAGTGTTTGAAAATACTACCATTGGCAAGCGAAGAGATTTCTCAAAGTTTGAGTTTTAACTTGACAACACATTATAAATGTAGTATAAAGTAATTATGCGCCCGTAGCTCATCTGGATCAGAGCGCGAGACTTCTAATCTTGAGGTAGTAGGTTCGAGTCCTACCGGGCGCACCAGTTTTTAGGAAATAATATGGACGAATTGAATCTTAAACTTGTAGTATCTTCATTTGTGTGGACAAATGTTGGCAGTTCAGATCTTCCATTATGGAAGACAGTGGGTGCAAAAGAATATATCGTCAAGTATTTTACTGGCGAACCAACATTTGAAATGATTAATCAGGAACTTGATAAGGTCGCTCATATGTTTGAGGGCGGCGATTCATTTGTTCGTGAAACTGTAGCTGGATTTGAAATTTATTTTGCAGAAGCCCCTACAAATTCTGAAACATTCCAAGCCAATCTAAATGGCGCAATCGATTTTCCTCCTATCGATCTTACCGCAGTGGATGTTACCGAAGAATTGAGTGCTATACTGGCATAAAAATACCGCTTGACATTTCCTCAGAATCTGCTACTATATAATAGTAGATAGAAAAGAGAGAGTGTGTTTCGAAAGTATTATAAATATAGGGTAATCAATAGAGATGAGACCCTTATGTTATCCTTTACACAATTTATCACTGAGGCGACCCACACTGGTGGTATTGCTCACATAGAGCATCCCTCTGATAGATCATTTGATAGTCAAGACGCTGCACACCACGCATTGGAAACTCTGCGTGGTGTTGCACGTGGGAAAACACCATCTACTCGTAAGATAGATGACAGAATGTCTTTCCATGTAATTCGGACACCAGAGGGTAAGATTGGTGTCAAGTATAAGGGCGCTGGTTCTCACTACAACTATTCCGCCGACGATATTGAAAAGCAACATGGCCATAAACCGTATCTTGTTGGTCCTCTGAAAGCACTTCATGCCCACCTAGGTAAAGTTATTCCAAAAAAGCCCGGTGAATACCAGGGCGGATATATGAGCGAACCTTCTGGAAGATCAGAATACACAACACACATCTCGCATACTCCAAATACGATTGAATATCGTGCAGATGCTGGTAGCGAAGAAGCAAAGAAGCTAAAGAAATCCAAGGTTAGTGTTACTATACATACGGAGCTAAAGGGGCCAGAAAGAACCGCGCATCCTATCACGGACATGTCGCACTTTCAATCACATCCTGATGTTCACATGGTACAACATCTTGTATCAGACAAAGAGCGTAAACTTTCTTCCGCAGTTAAGTCCCAAGCAGAAGAGCATCTGAGCGCGGCAGAAAAGTTAATGAAAAGTCACTCGTATCAGCATCTGCCGGGTCACGAAATACACCTAAGAACATATATCAATAGAACTGTTACAAGCGGTGAAAAACCTTCAGTCGAAGGATACAGGAAGCATTTAGAAACTTCGCACCAGAAACTGATAGATGCCGTCAAGACTCCGGCTGCTAAAGAGCGCAAGACTGCTACTATGAATACTCATCTATCTCAAGTAGATGCCAACAAGAAGCACTTCCAAAAATCGTTTCAAATTCACCATCACCTACAACAGGCGACAAATCATCTTGCCAGAGGATTAGATCGTGCCGGTGGTGGTGGGTTCTCGACACATATTAATGGTGCAGCCGCTGGCGGCGAAGGCTATGTCGCTCATGGCCTTAAAGTTGTTGACCGCGAAGGCTTCTCGAAAGCTAACCGAGAGCGTAGTGCAATTCTAAGAGCAAGCAAGGGTAAATAATGGCTGACGTTCATCATCATATCACACAAGGTAGAATGAATCCGATTACAGTCGGACATGAAGCTGTTGTAAACCAGGTTCGTAACACTGCTGGCTCACACGGACATACCATCGTTCTTACTGGCACACATGATGCTAAGAAGAATCCTTTGACGCCTGAACAGAAGTTGAAACATGCTAAGAGGGCATTCCCGGGTGCTAATGTGCGTCTGCTAGATAAAGAACATCCCACTCTGCTACATCAAATGTCAAGACTTCATAGTGAAGGCGTTACTCACTTACACTTACACGTTGGTTCAGACAGGGCCCACGAGTTTCATGCCCTTGCGCATAAGTATAACGGCAAAGAAGGTCGTCACGGTCACTACAACTTTAAGAAGATTACCATTCATACTGTTGGTAAAGAACGTTCGGATGCTGACACTGGTGTAGCTGGTGCATCTGGTACCAAGATGCGTCAACATGCCGCTGCTGGCAATGAGAAAGAATTTCATAAGATGGCACCCAGTGCAATGTCCACAAAGCATAAGAGCGAACTCTATAAAGATGTTCGCCATGGAATGGGACTCCATGAAGCAATGTCCTTCAAGAACTTTCTAGGACTCTAAGATGGGCGGGTTGCTAACATACATTAAAGACATGATGTCAGACGGTGGTAATCCTTCAACTAAACGTTGGGTTGCAGTTATATCTACTCTGCTTATTGCTACTGGTTATATTGCAAATCTATTCTGGGACTTCACCATCGAGGAATTCATCTTCAACGGTGTAATGTATATTGTTATCGGCACTCTTGGTATTACTGGTGTAGAAAAGTTTGCACCAAAGAAACCAACCAAGAAGTCAGAAGAAGAATAAGGAATTAAATATGTTCGGTATGATCCCTCTCCCATATAAATTATTAGCAGGCGCTGCTTTAATACTTGGTGTATTCTTATATGGATACATGAAGGGATCAGCCTATGCTGAAGCAGAACTTCAAAGATTTGCTGCTAAGGCAAGCACACAAGTTGCCGAACTTGAGAAAAAGAATGCTGAAATAAGTAACAATGTAGTTACTGAATATGTTGATAGAACAAACACAATTAGAGAGAAAGAATATGTTTACATTGATACCGCTAAAAACATTGTTCCTAGCCAGTCTGTTATGTCTAACGGCTGGGTGTTCACGCACGACTCTAGTGCCACTGCCAGTGATGCCGACCCCACCCGAGCTTCTGATGCGTCCTCCTCAGGAATTACAGACACTACGGCCCTCGTCGGAATCATCACAAACTACTCCAGATGCCAGCAAAACGCCCAGCAATTGATTGCCCTACAGAAGTGGATTGCAGATAACAAAACTGAGGTTGATCGTATCAACTCCGAGAAATCGAAGAAGTAATTGTTATAAATATAGCAAACGTTTAGCTTCTGGAGATACTTTTAATGGCTAATATTATTGAGAAAGCAAAGGCGCGACTGAAAGAGGCTCGTGTTTCTGATTACACACTGTATCACAAATCGTATACAGATGCAATCAATCACGCACTATCACACCACCAAAAGTTCGGTCTTAATGTAAGTGACGATGATAGATTCCAGCACGTTGGTGTTGGCTCAAAGAAGCCAAGCGAAGGTAATACCACTTCTGTAAGTATGCCAGCCACTCATACTAGTGGCAAGAAGCACATGGTACATGTCCAAGTATTCAACAAGGGTGGCACACACCCATATGAATTGAATACCTATTCGAGCGGCATGGGTCGCAATGTCAAAGAAGCCACTGATAATTATCCAAGAGAAGGCTTTCCTAAAGAAGGCGACTATGGTTATCATCCAAATCCTGGTCTAAAGCCTCAAGAGAGCGATAAAGACCAAGATATGGACGTTGCATATAAGAAAGCAACCGAGAAAGAGGGTCGCAAGCCATTGAATGCAAAGACTACCGAAGTATCAAACACGGTTGATGAGGCATATGGTATGTGGAAGGTAGACTTCCCTAAGCAACATGCTGGTAAAGCTGTTGCTGCTGGTTCGGTCCATGTTAAGGCTCAGAACACCGCTCATGCACATAAGGTTGCAGCAAAGAGAGTCGGTGTTGACCACACAGTATTCAAGTCAAAGGTAACTAAGTCTTCTGTTCTTCCTGAAGAAGCAGTCGATGAGGCATGCTGGGACGGCTACAAGCGTGTCGGCATGAAGAAAAAGGGTAAGCGCATGGTTCCTAACTGTGTGCCTGAAGCAACAGATATTATTGCCAAAGCAAAGGCCGCAGTAGCAAAAAAAGCAGGTGCGAAACTAAAGATGGATCCAGATACAGGAACCCCAGACCATTTTACAGCCGCCGCGCGCCGCAAAAAAGGTTTACCCGAAGAAGTTCAAGATATCACGGAACGTGGCGAAGATTCTAAGGGTCACTATCGCAAGACAGAAGATGGCGCTGGCTTAACTCGCAAGGGTGCAAAGGCCATGGGTATTAAGACTGCCGTTACTACACCTCCTAGTAAGCTAGACCCCAAAGGCGAAGCTGCTGGTCGTCGTAGATCATTCTGCGCCCGTATGGGTGGCATGAAAGGTCCAATGAAGGATGAGAAGGGTCGTCCAACTCGTAAGGCTATGTCACTTCGTCGCTGGAATTGTAACGAAGAAATCGAACAGATCAACGAGTATGGTATTGACCAAAATGCGCAGAGCGTTAGTAATGGTTATACGCCGAAAACGCCACCAAAACGTCCGCCGATTGCTAAACCTACGATGCATCCTGCTGCTGAAAAACCAAGAACACCACAGAGCAGTGTTGGGTCT